>ENA-OQAA01000323-OQAA01000323.1-human-gut-metagenome-genome-assembly--contig:-NODE-323-length-34046-cov-2.495740_pt1 | contig 34046 bp, 38 predicted proteins | sample MGYA00242489_ERZ504515 | MGnify/ENA primary metagenome ERZ504515 (study PRJEB26092, sample SAMD00036237) | human gut metagenome | host: Homo sapiens | study: EMG produced TPA metagenomics assembly of... | reverse complement strand
TCAGGAAGCATATATCAACTCGAATACCAAGGAAATATGAAAAGCAACTGACATATATGTCAATATTCTATCAACAACCAAAACCTCTTTCGGCAGTGACGATTTACAGAAAGCCGGAACAATTGATTTGACAGATTGTGCAACAGGCTGGACCACCCATTTAGGCAGCCGCCTCAAAATAGACGATTTAGAACTTATATATGAATAACAAAATATGAAGAAATCAAACACCCTGTTTACTCTGGCATTCTTTGCTATTCTAGCATTCTCTTCATGCGAACGCGAACAATGGGGAAACGCCCAAAAAGGTCCTGACGACATAGACAATCGTGCCGAAGGTCAAATAGGACTGTCTGCATTAAAAGTCTCCGTAGACGAGAAAACAGCTACTACAGTTACCCGTGCAGGAATCAATACCGACAATTTCATTATCCGCATTTACGATATGGATAAAGAAGGAAAAATGGTGCAAGAGTGGAAATACAGCGAGATGCCCGAAATATTCACGCTAAAGGTAAGCCATTACAGTATCACAGCCATGTCTCACGAAGTACAACCGGCAGAGTTCGAAAAGCCTATTACTTCTCCAAACAGGATTTTGAAATTACTGAAAATACGGTAACGGATCTTAAAGAACTGGTTTGTACCTTGAATAATATCAAGGTAAGAATAGCCTATGACAGCGAACTTCAAAAGCTGTTGGATGAAGACTCCAAGGTCAAGGTATCCGTCGGTGAAGGGCGTTTGGAATATGCAAAAGACGAAACACGTGCAGGATATTTCAAATCCATCGGTGAAACCAACATTCTGATTGCCGACCTCAGCGCAACCATTCAAGGAGAGAAAGTTACGATGTCCAAAGCCTTCATCGATGTCCTTCCCGGTGAAGAACGTATCATTAAATATTCGATGAAACAAAACAGCGGTGGTGACGGTGACAATGGAGAGATTGGAAAGGTCGACATCCAGATAGATGCAACATGTGAGGTTGTAGAGAAAGACATAACCATAGCCCCGGGAGAAGAAGAGCCGCTACCCGAACCCGAACCGAATCCCGAACCGAGTCCCGGAACCAAACCGGCAATCACCGGCAAAGATTTCGATATTACCCAGAGTATAACCATACCACCCGGTGTCTCAACGGACAATCCCTATCCCGTAATTGTAAAAATAGCGGTACCGGAAGGTATCCGGAATTTAGAAATAGGAATAACGTCCAGCAGTACCGATTTTGCAAATGCCATTCCGATTTGGGACTCACCGACTTTGACTTGGCAAACCCGGGAGCGTTAATCGGAATACTCCAGAACTTAGGTCTACCCTATGGGGATAAAGTTACCGGTAAAACCGATATTGACTTTGATATCAGTGGATTTACAGGATTATTGGTGGGCTTTCCCGGAACCCACAGATTCAATCTAAAGGTTACGGATGACAAAGGAAACACGGCATCCGCAATATTAGCCCTTATCGTAAATTAAGCAAAGCACAATGCCAAAGAGATACTTCAAATATTATCTGACAGCCATAACAGTTGATTCATTTATCAGCCTGTTCGGAAAAGGACACCTTGGAACGGAGAGGGAATGCTTCATTTAAAAGTAGGTGTAACCGACCAGGTGAAAGTTACAACCCGTTCTATGACCGATGAATTACAGGATTCTTTACAACGCCACTGCACAATCGGCATCCTTAATGAAAAGGGAACCGTCCGCCGGTACAAAGGAGTAAACGAACTTCCGGAAGCGCTTTACCTCTCTGCCGGCAGCTACACAGCCCTTGTTACGGCAGGCGACTCAGTACCCGCTTCTTTCGAAACTGTATATTATAAAGAAGAACGTCCCTTCCACATTAACAGCGGCGAAGTTACCAACCTGGAGCTGACTTGCGGCATCGCCAATACGGTAGTTGCCGTAAAATATGATGAAGCATTGAGCTCCGTATTCCAACCTATAAAGTTACGGTATCCACTGCAGACGGCACTTTAGATTATCTTCCCGAAACCAAAGACTCCATCGGCTACTACATGCTGCCGGCGGGCAATACTAAGCTGCAATGGCATCTGGAAGCAACCATGCCCAACGGAAAAAGCTATACAAAAGAAGGAAACATTCCGGATGCGCAATCCGCCTATCGCTACGACTTGTCCTTCAACTTCATACCGACAGACTACGCAGACGGTGGCGGTACGGTAAAAGTCAGTGTCAACGCCAATCCGATAAGAGAAATAACCGATGAAGTACAGATTTATCAACGACCTATCTTCCGCGGCGAAAACTTCGATATAACCTCTTCCGCATTCTATGAAGTAGGCATGGGAACGGAATTATCGTATACCGTAACAAGTACATCCGTACTCAATGAACTGTCCATGTACTGCGAACAATTCGCACAATGTGGACTTCCCGTCCGGATGAACCTCATGAGACTGACGGAAATGGAAAGGGGGCGTTTGGAAGCTTCCGGCCTGTCATACAAATCCGAATACAATACCGGCAGCGATGTCGGTACGATGCGTGTGACGTTTTCAGACGGTTTAATGAAACATATCACAGCAAAAGAAGGGACTTATAACATAATATTACATGCTACCGATGTCCGCAACCGCACCAATGAAGGGGTATTATCCATATCCGCTTCCGATGCAGTGGTGCTGACCAAAGAGGTTACAGAAGGTGACATATGGACATCGAAAGCAGTCTTGCGGGGCGGTCTGATGAAAGAAACATCCGATCCCTTGATATTCCGTTACCGGATAACCGGCTCATCCGACTGGAAGGAAGTGGAAGCTGTGTTGAACGGTAAAGAAATGACAGCTGCCATCACCGGTCTGAAAGTGGCTACCACCTATGAATATGTAGCGGTTGCCGGAGAAAAGGCATCTTCCGTGGTTTGCAAATTCACTACGGAGAAAGCCGCCCAACTTCCCAATGCCGGGTTTGAGAAGTGGCATGGTTCCAAGCCGACCTATGTATACGAATCCGGCGGAACGATGTTCTGGGATACCGGCAACCACGGTTCACAAAAGGCCGGAACGGATATAACCACCGCAGACGGTTCTGTGAAGCATAGCGGTAGCTACTCAGCCAAACTGGAATCCAAATTCGCCAGCATGTTAGGCATCGGGCAGTTTGCGGCCGGCAATGTATTTTCCGGCAAATACCTGGCTACCAATATGGATGGTGTCGTAGGTAATGGTGTACTGGGTTGGGGACGCCCGTTCGAATCCCGTCCTACGGCATTGCGCGGATATGTCCGCTACCAATCCAATACCGTGAACTACGACAACAGTTGCGAATTTATCGACAAAGGCGATCCAGATATAGGAAGCATCTTTATCGTATTGGGCAACTGGCCCGGCGAAACATACAACGGAGAGACATGGCCTGTAATAGTCAGAACCAACTATAAGACTCCGGGCAGCGCACAACTGTTCGATGTCAACAGCGAGTATATCATAGGTTATGGTGAAAAGGACTTCACATCTTCAACAGAAGGAGAAGGAATGATTGAATTCAACATTCCGGTAGAGTACCGTTATACCAACCGGAAGCCGACAGCTATCATCATCGTAGCCTCATCCAGTAAGTACGGCGATTATTTCAGTGGCGGAACAGGAAGTACGATGTGGCTCGACGACTTCGAATTAGTTTATGAATAAAAACATCTGTGAAGTGAGACAAAAAGCAATCATCATAACATTAGCCCTGGCAGCTATCGCAGGCGGTAAAGTCCAAGCGCAAGAATTCAAACGCCAAATCGAACAAAGCACATTTGTTCCCAAAGGCCAATGGATAGCAGGCAGTTCGATATCTTACTCCGAACATACCGAGGATAACTACCAGTTCCTGATTATCGACGGATTCAAATCCGACGGCTATACATTCAAAGTCAGTCCCCTGGTATGCTATGCGTTTAAAGACAATATAGCGGCCGGAGGCCGGTTTGCCTACAGCCGTTCATTGATAAAGATAGATGGCCTGACGCTGAATATCGATGATGACAATCAGTTTGACATCAACGACCTGTATCAGTTGAAACACACATATTCAGGTATGCTGATACTGCGCAACTACATCAGTTTGGGCAAAAGCAAGCGGTTTGCACTCTTTAACGAAACCCAGCTGGAATGGTCGGGCAGCCAATCCAGAGTAATAAACGGAAAGGACGAGTCGGTCACCGGAACTTCGCCACAACCACCGGCATGAGCATCGGAGCAGCACCGGGCATTGTGGCATTCATCAACAACTATACTGCAGTAGAAGTCAGTATCGGTGTGCTTGGATTGAACTTCAGTAAAACCAAACAGACAACCAACCAGGTGTATCAAGCGAACATTCGTCAAGTAGCGCCAATTTCAAGATAAACCTGTTTCCATAGGTCTGGGACTGGCCTTTTATTTATAATTAAGGATGAAGAAGTTACTTATATATATGGTGTGCATCATGGTGGGTATGGGAACAGTCCGGGCACAAGAAACGCAGGAAGCGTTATCCCAAGCGCACGACTCGTTACGGGTACGGACAGTTTATGTACACGACACGATATACATTGAACGGCCGGCTGTTGAAGCAGCTCAACCGGACAGTTCGGAAATTATCTATACCAAACCGGTCGGACGCTTCGACCGGGGAATTATCAAATTACCGTTTTATACCCAAAAAAGAAATGGGTAGGCGGACTTACGTTCTCCTATATCAATTATGACGGCGAGGACAGCCGGATGCTGTTCTCATTGATAAAAGACTTTGATTGCAACTTCCGTACAATATCCGTCAGACCATTTGTAGGTTATGCATTCAAGGACAATGTCATAGTCGGACTCAAAGCCGGGTATAACCACACCGTAGCCGACCTGGGTAACATATCGCTAAACATTGACGACGATTTGAGTTTCGACCTCAAAAACATACGCTATTCGGAAAACTCGTATAGCATCGCACTGTTCCACCGTTCGTATGTGGGACTGGACAGAGGCAAGCGCTTCGGATTCTTCAATGAGAGTTCGCTTTCCTACAACAATGGCAGCAGCACTTTCACCCGTGGCAAGGACGAAGCATTGAAACGCACGGAAACCACCATACACGAGATACATCTGGGATTGAATCCCGGTGTTGCCGTATTCATCATGGAGAATGTATGCGCCGAGATGTCATTCGGCGTTGTCGGCTTCAAGTACAGAATAGAAAAACAGAAGAACAATGAAGGTGAAACAGGCAAACGCACTGCCAGCGGCGCCGACTTCAAAATAAACTTGTTCAACATAAATATAGGAATTACACTTTGCCTGTAAGATACATGAAGAAAATAAAAATATATGCAACCGGACTGTTCCTGATATTGGCAGGGCTGCTGAGCTCCTGCATAGAGAACAATGTACCTATCCTATTATAAAGCTCGACATCACCGCGCTCGAAGTAGAGGGGGAAACTACAGGAGCAGTTATCAGTACGGAGAACCGTACAGTGACAGTGACCCTTGCCGATACCGTAAATATGAAGAAAGTATATATCAGGAAAGTGGAAATGACGGAAGGTGCAAGAAGCATCTTACGTCCGGACACGACTTTCGACCTGACCAATCCTCAAACGGTTATCCTGTCCCTCTACCAGGATTATCCGTGGAAAATCATAGCCAAACAGCCGATTGACCGCCGTTTTGTTGTAGAAGCCAAATCGGTGAGGCCATTTTCTATGTAAACGAAAAAGAGAGAAGAGCCATTGCTATGTAAGCAAAGAGCAGGATTTGTCCAAAATTAAAATCAAAGAACTAAAGTTAGGACCTACCGGCTCCACCATACACGGATACGACGGCAACGCACGGTAATGAACTTTACAGGCGGACAACCGCAAATCGTAATCGTCACTTACCGGGATATACTGGAAGACTGGACACTCAATGTGTTCGAAACAGATGCTGTCAAGATAACATCGGCAGACGGTTGGGTCAATGTAGCCTGGCTGTATGGAGAGGGGCTTGAAGGCGAAGACAACGGCTTCGAAATACGTGAGGCAACCTCTGAAGAGTGGCAGAAAGTAGATGCTTCCTATATGATAACGACCGATGGCAGTTTCTCGGCCCGCATTCCTCACCTGAAAGCATCGACGCCTATGTCTGCCGTGCATATTCGGGAACTTCCATAAGTACGGAAAAGACCTTCACCACTACAGCGGCAATAGAACTGCCCAATGCTTCTTTCGATTATTGGAGCATGGATGGCAAAGTGGCAAACCCCTGGGAAGAAAATAGTACGCCATTTTGGGATACCGGCAATATAGGCGTTACCACAGCCAGTCAGAGCAATTCCACCCCCACCGATGACACCGCTGCCGGAAGCGGCAAAGCAGCCAGGCTGGAATCGAAGAATGTAATCGTGAAATTTGCTGCCGGCAACCTGTTTACGGGAAAATTCATCAAGGTGGACGGTACAAACGGTATTTTGAACTTCGGCCAGCCATTTACAGGCCGCCCGACAAAATTGAAAGGATACTACAAATATACCACCGCACCTATTACAGACTTGCCAGCCGAAGGCAGCCAGGACTATACGCGTTTCCAAAATTACAAAGGAAAGCCCGATACATGTGCCATATACATCGCTTTGGGCGATTGGACGGAACCGATAGAGATACGCACCCGCCCTACCAACAGAAAGCTGTTTGACAAAAACGACGAGCATATCATCGCCTATGCCGAAATGTACAGCGGAACAACAGTAACGGAATACAAAAAGTTCGAATTGAACCTGGACTACCGTGTTACTAACCGTGTACCTACCTACATTGTCATCGTATGCTCGGCAAGTAAATATGGCGACTACTTCGTAGGGGGCAGAGGAAGCACACTTCACGTAGATGAGTTTAGTTTGGATTATGACTATTGAAAAGAATAAGAAGATATGAGAAACGCAATGCGATACATATTCATACTCTGCCTGTTTCTTGGGTTTGCAAGCTGCCAGGAAGACGTTTTGCAACCCTCGTACAAAGGCAAAGGACGGCTCGTGCTGAAAGATGTGGATATTTCGGCAGAAGCCTCAGCAGAGACTGTCACCCGTGCCACAAGCACTTTTACCGCACCGACAGCATCTGAACTGACATACAAAATAACCGATACGCAGACCGGAGAAGTGGTGTACAACCAAACAGGAGAGTTCACGTCTTTAGTATTGGATGAAGGCTTTTACAGACTGGAAGCATATTATGGAACGGAAAACATGGGAACCGTCCCTTATTTGTATGCCGCAACAGAGGAGTTCCGGATTACAACAGCCACGGAAACAGCAAAGAGCCTTTCCGTAAAGCTATCCTGCGCAATCGTACATCCTGCAATAGCAGATAATTTGCTTGAGCACTACGACACCTACAAAATCGAGATTTCCGATGGAACAAGCATACAAGAAATCCCTAATAACGCTGACTTTTTTGTACCGGCAGGCAAGGATTATACATTAACATTATCCGGTACGAATACTTTAAATGAAGCAAAATCGAACTCTTGGGAACTAAAAGACGTGCTTGTCGCTAATCGCTATACACTGAATTGCAATCCCGATTTGCCTTCTTTTACACTACCGGAGCAAATGGAAGGAGATGTATGGAGTACATTTATATATATTACTCCTATGACGGCAGCGAATATGAGCTCCAAACCGGAAATGACGGAAAAAGTATTGGCCAATATCGTGTACGAAGCTTCAGCGGACGGGATTAACTGGATACAAGCTATAAATGATAATGGAAAGACTGTTATAAGGGGCTCGTTGCCAACAACCGATATACCATCCGTTCCCGCTTTGGAAGCATCATCTGTACTAATTCACAGCAAGTAACAATGGAAAGTGCAGAACAATTGGAGAATGGCAATTTTGAATCAGTCTGGAATAAAAAAAAGATAAATGGAGGTAACGGCAGTTGGAGCCGTCCATTATATTGTTATTACCTTCCAGGTTGGAACACGAGAAATGAAAGAACGACCAAAGGTGGGGAAAATGCCACAGGCGGGGGAACAGGAGTCGGTTATGGAGTCTGGTGGCGCTGGTGTTCCGGTACTGTTCCAACAGCAGACAGCAGCAAAGACGCAAATGCTGTAGAAATTTCAACATTGGCATTCTACAACAAAAAAGTCAGTGGCCTTTGGAGCAGAGATGAAGTATATACTTATACCCGGGATAACGGAACAGCATATGCAGGTTACCTTTTCACAGGCACATTCGATAAAAACACCGATACATACACATTAGGCATACAGCATGAAAGCCGTCCTACAAGCATATCGTTCGACTACAAATATTCCCCTGTCATCAATGACAAGTGCCTGGCTTATGCCAAAGTATATAATGCGGATAAAAAAGAAATTGCAAGTACCATTGAATTCAACTCATCCGAACAAGAGGAGTATACCGCGCAGACTCTCAAATTTGAATATAACAAAGAGCATATGCAAAGCAAGGCCAAATATATTACTGTCTTTTTTCAATCCGGTTACGATACCACTATCTCCAACATGCATAGAGAAAACGGTGATTACGGTAGTTCTCCCTTTGGAGAAGACCGTGTCGTAGGCAGTGTTCTCAAAATAGACAATGTTGTCTTAAACTATGATTACGAATAATAAACCCCAATTATAACAATGAAGAAACTTTTAGCTTTAGCAGGTATTGCGCTGATTGCGGCAGCCTGCACCAATAATGATGAACCGGTACAAGAATGCGGACAGATTAATCTCACTCTGGAAAACTCCACTGCTCCTGAAATCGAAGTAAGCACCCGCACGGTAACAGACCTTACGGAAACGGATGCGAAGGACTACAACATACAAGTCCTCCAAAACGGCAATGTGAAATTAGAGTCAACCAACTTTCTGACCTTTAAGAACACCACCTTCATCTTCCCCATAGGAAGCGGCTACACAGTTACGGCTGAAAGCTGCACGGAAGAGGTTGGACAATCCGCTAATGACGGAGTGGGACAAATACGTTACTTCGGAACAAGCGCCCCTTTTGAAGTCAGGACCAATGAGATAAGCAACGTCAAAGTAACCTGCACTATGGCCAATGCCAAAGTAAGTATTGCCTATGACGAAGTCTTTGCACAGGTATTCAATGGTTATACCGTTGAGGTTTCTACAGAGGCGGAACCTTCACGGATCATCACCTTCGACAGTAACGGCAAATGCAACAGTATATACGATGCAGCGTTTTTTAACATCGACAGTAAAAATCCTAATCTGAAATGCACCGTTTCCGGTACATATAAAGGCAATGTGCGTACAGCAACGCAAACCATTCAGCTTGAAGCGGCAAAATGGTATAAACTGAATATAAAAACCAGCGCCAGCGGCAGAATTGACATGGGAATTTCGGTTGACGACACCGTAGAAGAAAAGCCTCAAGATGTAGAAGTAAATCCTTACTTATAAAACGCGGGATATATCCATTCTACGTTTTCAGCAGCACCATCATCTGTTTGTAATATCAGAATGATGACGCAAGAGACATCCTCCAGCTATTCCACCCTGACAGCATAATTGTGTTTTTAGGATGGCACAGTTGTGCCATTTAATAGGCACGGTTGTGCCACAAGCTTGGCACAAATATAAATACGCTTATAACTTTCTCAGTGTCAGGACTACCACCTCACTTGGTGCAAACAACCGCAGATTCTTACTGGAAGTTCCGATACCGTTTGTTATGATGACAGGTTGCTTCTCGGAATTAGTCCTTATCCCTTTCAGAAAACGTTGCCCGTAACGAGAAGGAACTACAGGAGCATACAGCCCGAACAGCGTTACCTGCCCGCCATGCGTATGTCCTGCAAACACAAGGTCGGCATTGGTTATGGGAACATCTTCGGCATAATCGGGAGTATGCGTCAGCAATATGACGAAGTCATCGGGAGAGAGGGAAAGCGTGGGCGACTGCCCGTTCCGTTCAAGATTGAAAGGATTGCGCACCCCGGCTATCACAATCCGCTCACCATTCCGCTTCAAAGTATCCGCTTTATGCTCCAGCAAGCGAATGCCCTGACGCTCCATTTCCTTTAGAATGTCATCGTAACAAGCCTCATAATCATTGTTTCCAAGAACGGCATAAGTGCCCAAAGGCGCTTTCACAGCTCCCAATGCCGCAATCACAGCCGGAACATACTCGCAGCCCTCATGCAGGTCGCCGCCTATCAGCAGGGCATCGACCTGCAAATCATTCAACAGGCGGGTGATGTCCTTCAGCCCTTTCTCTTTCAGCAAACTACGGTAGTGCAAATCCGAGACAAAAGCCAGCCGGCAACCGTCGAATGCGGCAGGAACATCACGGTGTGCAAACTCATACTGCCTGACGCGCTTCACATTCTTATATCCGGATGCCGGAAATCCGGATATCCGGACAGAATACTCACCGGGAAGAGGCGAGGTAAAATTACGCGCAGACCGGCACGATGAAAAGAACAGCAATACCGGAAAAGAAAAAAACAGCAGTCTCCCGAACCCTCTATAAAACAGCGCCTGAGCCATAGATTTATCTTTATTGTTTGGTACAACGAATAATTTTACCCGAATAGCAGTGCAAAGATAACAAATCCTTTCGCTATCTTTGTAGTATAACTTTCTAAAAGTACGACATGAAAGCAATAGCTACCAACTCGTTCCACGCATGGATACTTGCCGCCCGTCCCAAGACACTGACGGGAGCCGTTATTCCCGTATTGACAGGTTCCGCCCTAGCATTTGCCGATGAAGCATTCAACATCATACCGGCGCTGTTATGTGCGCTGTTTGCCTGCGGCATGCAGATTGCCGCCAATTTCATCAACGACCTTTACGATTACCTGAAAGGCAGTGACCGTGCAGACCGCCTCGGCCCCGAACGTGCCTGCGCACAAGGCTGGATTACTCCCACAGCCATGAAACGGGGGATAGCAGGCATGCTCATATTCTCCTGCCTCATAGGTTGCACACTCTTGCAGCAGTGCTGGGGACAATTGCCTCACGGCGGTTGGGAACTGATACTGCTGGGATTGATCTGCGTAATATTCGCTTTCCTATACACCACCCTACTCTCCTACAAAGGCTGGGGTGACTTGCTCGTACTGGTTTTCTTCGGCTTTATCCCCGTAGGCGGAACTTATTACGTACAAGCCCACGTCATTACGGCCGACGTATGGGTAGCCTCGTTCATCTGCGGTCTGGTAATAGACACCTTACTGGTCGTAAACAACTACCGCGACCGGGAACAGGACGCCCTCAGCGGCAAACGTACGCTGATTGTCCGTTTCGGCGAACCTTTCGGCCGTTACCTCTATCTAGGATTAGGCATGGCAGCCGCCTTGCTCAGCCTATGGTTTGTTTATACCGGCAAAATAGAGCCGCTTGCCTTTATCTGGGCTCCCTGCGTCTACCTCTGCCTGCATGTGCTGACCTGGCGCAGAATGGTAGCCATACGAAGCGGTAAAAAACTGAACAGCATATTAGGTGAAACCTCACGTAATATGCTGTTCTTCGGCTTGTTGCTAAGCCTTGCCTTTATTCTGTAACGGTTATTTCTTTCCGTACATTCTTTCGTAGTACTTCTGATAATCGCCGCTGGTAACTTCTTCCACCCAGTCCTGATTATTTAGATACCATTCGATGGTCTTAACGATACCCACTTCAAATTTTGTTTCGGGATACCAGCCTAAGGCATCCGTTATCTTGGTGGGGTCGATGGCATAACGCTGGTCATGACCGAGGCGGTCCTTCACGAACGTTATCAGATCTTCGTTTATCCAACTGATGTCAATCTGTCCGTCGGCATCTTTCACTTGCTTTTTCAGGACTGCACGGTATTTCGGCTCCTCTTCCATGAGACGGCGGATAGTAGCGATAGTCAGTTTCACAATCTCCAGATTGGTCTTTTCGTTGTGGCCGCCTACGTTATAAACCTCACCTTCCACGCCTTTGCGCACCACAAGGTCGATGGCCTTGCAGTGGTCTTCCACGTACAGCCAGTCGCGTACATTGCTGCCGTCACCGTACACCGGCAGGTTCTTGCCTTCAAGGATATTCTTTATAATCAGCGGAATCAGTTTTTCCGGGAAGTGATACGGGCCGTAGTTATTGGAACAGCGGGTGATAGTAACAGGCATTTTGTAGGTATCGTGATAGGCCATCACCACCATATCGGCACTGGTCTTGGAAGCGCTGTACGGGCTATGCGGACACAGCGGGGTCTTCTCCGTGAAGAAGCCTTCCGCTCCCAGCGAACCGTAAACCTCGTCCGTAGATACCTGATGATAGCGCACTCCGTTACGCCAGGTAGGATAGCCTGACTCGTCCTTACCCGTCACCCATGCACGACGGGCGGCATCCAGCAGATTCTGAGTACCCAGAATGTTGGTCATAAGGAACAGTTGCGGATTCTCGATACTGCGGTCTACATGACTTTCAGCTGCGAAGTTCACCACATAATCGAATTTATATTTGGAAAACAGTTCATCGGCAAGGATACGGTCGCAGATGTCGCCTTTCACGAAGAAGCAACGTTCATCATCGATGTCCTTGGCAATAGTACCTAAATTGCCCGCATAGGTCAGGGCATCCAATATTACAACTTTTATATCGTCGTGCTTTGCCAGAATATACTTTATATAATTAGCTCCGATAAAACCGGCAGCACCGGTTACAAGATAAGTCTTCATAAATTAAAAATTGAGAATTAAAAATTAAGAAATAGAGAAGTCACATGTTTCTTGTCAGCGGTACGAATCTGCAAGTTCCATCAGATATTTGCCGTATTCGGTTTTTCCGAGCTGTTCACCGAGACGATGGAGCTGATCTACGTCTATCCAGCCTTTGCGCCATGCTATCTCCTCAATACAGCTCACACGGAATCCCTGACGGTTCTGTATGGTGGCAACGAAATTGCTTGCTTCGAGCAGGCTGTCGCAATTACCCGTATCCAACCAGGCGAATCCACGTCCGAAGAGTTCCACTTTCAGCGTTCCTTCTTCCAGATAAAGACGGTTGAGGTCGGTTATTTCATATTCACCGCGGGCAGAAGGCTTCAAGGCGGCGGCCTTTTCCGTTACAGTAGAATCGTAGAAGTACAAACCGGGAACCGCATAATTGCTCTTGGGCTGTGCCGGTTTCTCTTCCAGAGAGATGGCTTTGCCGTCGGCATCGAATTCTACACGCCGTATGCACGCGGGTCTTTTACATAATAACCGAAGATACATGCACCCTTCTCGATAGAAGCGGCACGCTTCAACATGGCGGAAAAGCCCTGACCATAGAACATATTATCACCCAAAATAAGGCATCCCGGCTCACCGTTCAGAAATTCCGCTCCAAGCACGAAAGCCTGTGCCAGTCCGTTGGGCTTTTCCTGTATCTTATAAGAAAAAGACATGCCAAGCTCCTCGCCTGTTCCTAACAAATCGCGAAACATGGGTAGGTCGCGCGGAGTGGAGATAATCAGCACTTCACGTATTCCCGCCAGCATCAATGTGGAAAGGGGGTAGTAAATCATGGGTTTGTCGTAGACCGGCATAATCTGCTTGGAGATAGCCTTTGACAATGGATAGAGACGAGTGGCGCTGCCACCTGCAAGAATAATTCCTTTCATATTTCAGTTCTTTATTGGATTGACTTCAAATGTAGAATAAAATAAGAAGGAGGACGATGCCCCACGGCTCTCGTTGCTATTCAAGGCACAAAGTTCTGAAAAAGTTCTGACATGACAAAATAATAAAGTCAAAATCAGCCGGCAAGCTCTATGACTTCAAGGTCTTTGAACACGCCGTTATCCACAACGAAACGCACCATGGTACGCACTTTATGAAAGCCGTAAATGCGCTGCACCGGGGTTTATATGAAGCATGCCCAGTGTCTTGTCGAACTTCACCTTCAATATATGCGAATGACCGCTGATGAACAGCTTGGGCGGATGCACCAGGATGCTTCCCTGTATGGACGGATCGTATTTGCCGGGATAGCCGCCGATGTGTTTCATCAGCACCTCGGCGCCGTCTACCGTAAAGCGGAGCACCTGCGGATAGAGCCGGCGCAGATCCTGCCCGTCTATGTTGCCGTACACCGCACGGAACGGACGGAAAGCCGCCAGCTTCTGTGCCACTTCCAACGTACCGATGTCACCTGCATGCCATATTTCATCGCACGGCTCGAAGTACTGCAAATACTTCTCATCCCAATACCCATGCGTATCCGACAGTAAACCAACTTTTGTCATTTTTCATTTGTTTATATGTGCAAAGGTAGCTATATTTGGAAAATAAACCTAATCTTATTTATGGAGAGCAGATATTTCAAGCGCGACATCAGTTGGCTGTCATTCAACTACCGGGTATTGCTGGAAGCCGAAGACGATACACTGCCGCTGTACGAGCGCATCAACTTTATATCCATATACTCGTCCAACCTGGAAGAGTTCTACAAAATACGTGTAGCCGACCATAAGGCCATTGCCACCGGCGCCGCACACAGCGATGAAGAGAGCGTGCAGTCCGCCATGCAACTGGTGTCCGAAATCAACGAAGAGGTGAACCGCCAACTGGAAGAGCGTATCCGCATCTACGAACAGAAAATACTGCCTGCCCTGCGGCAACAGCACATCATCTTCTACCAGAGCCGCAACGTAGAGCCTTTTCATAAAGAATTCCTGCGGAGCTTCTTCCGGGAAGAAATCTTTCCGTATCTCTCTCCCGTACCCGTCAGCAAGGACAAGGTAATATCGTTCCTGCGCGACAACCGCCTGTACCTTGCCATACGACTGTATCCGAAAGGAGACAAGGGCACAGAGGGACAAGCAAACAAAGGAAGAACTCCCCAATACTTCGTGATGAAGCTGCCCTACAGCAAGGTGCCCCGCTTCATCGAACTGCCCAAGCACGGGAAGAACTACTACCTGATGTTCATCGAGGATATCATCAAAGCCAATATCGACACGATATTCCCCGGCTACGATGTGGACAGCAGCTACTGCATTAAGATTTCGCGGGATGCGGACATACTGATAGACGAGTCCGCCAACACATCCGAAATTATAGAGCAGGTGAAAAGCAAAGTGAAAAAACGCAAGATAGGAGCCGTCTGCCGTTTTGTGTACGACCGCGCCATGCCCGACGATTTTCTGGACTTCCTTGTAGATGCCTTCCGCATCAACCGTCAGGAACTGGTTCCGGGCGACAAACACCTCAATATGGAAGACCTGCGGCATCTGCCCAATCCGAACAATGCCGTGCGCCCCATCCGCAAGCCTCAGCCCATGAAGCTGACCTGCCTGGACGAGCGGGAGTCCATCTTCCGGTATGTGGAGAAAAAAGACCTGCTGTTGCACTACCCGTACCACTCTTTCGAGCACTTCATCCATTTCTTGTACGAAGCCGTACACGAACCCACCGTGCGCGAAATCATGGTAACCCAATACCGCGTTGCGGAAAACTCCGCAGTTATCAACACCCTGATAGCCGCCGCACAGAACGGCAAGAAAGTAACCGTTTTCGTAGAGCTGAAAGCCCGTTTCGACGAGGAGAACAACCTTGCCACCGCCGAGATGATGAAAGCCGCCGGTATCAATATCCTGTTCAGCCTGCCCGGACTGAAGGTACATGCCAAAGTAGCCCTTGTGCTGCGCCGCGACAGACAAGGCCACAAACTGCCCAGCTATGCCTACATCAGCACCGGAAACTTCAACGAAAAGACCGCCACGCTCTATGCCGACTCCGGTCTGTTCACCTGCAACCCCATACTCGTAAACGACCTGCACAACCTGTTCCGCACTTTTCAGGGCAAGGAAAATCCCATGTTCCACCGCCTGCTGGTGGCACGCTTCAACCTGATTCCCGAACTGAACCGCCTCATCGACCATGAAATAGAACTGGCGAAAAGCGGAAAACAAGGAAGGATTATACTCAAAATGAACGCCCTGCAAGACCCCGCCATGATAGACCGCCTGTACGAAGCCTCGCAGACCGGAGTCAGGATAGACCTTATTGTACGGGGTATCTGCTGCCTCATTCCCGGACGGAAGTACAGCCGTAACATCCGTGTAACACGTATTGTGGATACATTTCTGGAACATGCCCGCGTGTGGTACTTCGGCAACGGCGGGAAGCCGAAACTTTTCCTTGGCTCGCCGGACTGGATGCGCCGGAACCTGTATCGCCGCATAGAGGCTGTAACCCCAATTCTGGACCCGGATTTGAAACGGGAACTGTCGGACATGCTTTCCATCCAGCTCTCGGACAAGCACAAAGCCTGCTTTGTGGACGACCACCTGCGTAACCGCTGGAAATCAGCCCGTCCGCAAAAGGAGAAAGTACGGGCGCAATATACTTTCTACGAATACCTGAAAAGCGGAGAACTGAAAGTGGAAAGTTGAGAGAGAAGTTTGTAACATTTCTGTAACATATATGACATTTCCCTGCAACACGAAACACGTTCCTTTGCAACCGGAAATAAAATACATGTTATGGAAACTATCTACTTATGCATTGTCATCTTCCTGTTCGTCCTCGCGGTCTTCGACCTCATCGTGGGTGTCAGTAATGATGCGGTTAACTTTCTACAATCTGCTGTCGGAGCCAAAGCAGCATCTTTCAAGACGATACTGTTTATAGCAGGTATCGGTGTATTCATCGGCGCTGCCCTCTCCAACGGCATGATGGACATTGCCCGTCACGGTATCTACCAGCCGGAGCATTTTTATTTTGCGGAAATCATGTGCATCCTGTTGGCAGTGATGCTGACAGACGTGGTACTGCTGGATGTATTCAACACCATGGGAATGCCGACGTCCACCACCGTATCCATGGTCTTTGAACTGCTGGGCGGAACCTTTGCCCTCGCCCTCATCAAAGTGTATGGCAGCGATACGCTCGGGCTGGGCGATCTTATCAACACAGACAAGGCATTGTCCGTTATCATGGCGATATTCGTATCCGTAGCCATCGCCTTCTTCTTCGGTATGCTGGTGCAATGGCTGGCACGTATCGTCTTCACTTTCAACTACACCAAAAAGATGAAGTACAGCATCGGTATCTTCGGCGGTATCGCAGCTACTTCCATCATCTACTTCATGCTGATAAAAGGTTTGAAGGACAGCTCTTTCATGACTCCCGAAAACAAGCACTGGATACAGGAGAACACTGCTATGCTCATCGGTTGCTTCTTCGTGTTCTTCACCATATTGATGCAGGTGCTGCACTGGTGCAAGGTAAACGTATTCAAGATAGTGGTGCTTCTGGGTACTTTCGCCCTCGCCCTCGCCTTTGCCGGCAACGACTTGGTGAACTTCATAGGTGTGCCCCTTGCCGGTTACTCCTCTTTCATCGACTATACGACCAACGGCACTGCTGCAGGTCCCGACGGCTTCCTGATGACCTCACTGCTCGGCCCTGCCAAAACACCGTGGTACTTCCTTATCGGTGCGGGCGCCATCATGGTATATGCGCTGTGCACATCCAAGAAAGCACACAATGTAATCAAGACTTCCGTCGACCTCTCCCGCCAGGACGAAGGTGAAGAGAGCTTCGGCAGCACTCCCATAGCACGTACACTGGTACGTTTCAGTATGACGATAGCCAACGGACTTTCCAAAGTGATGCCCGAAAGCGGCAAACGCTGGATTGAGACCCGTTTCCAAAAGGACGAAGCCATCATTGCCGACGGTGCGGCGTTCGACTTGTACGTGCCTCCATCAATCTGGTACTTGCCGGCCTGCTCATTGCCCTGGGTACTTCACTGAAACTCCCGCTCTCCACCACTTACGTTACTTTCATGGTGGCTATGGGTACCTCCCTTGCCGACCGCGCCTGGGGACGCGACTCCGCCGTGTTCCGTATCACCGGCGTACTGAGCGTTATCGGCGGCTGGTTCATCACTGCCGGAGCGGCATTTACCATCTGCTTCTTCGTTACCTTCGTAATTTATTTCGGAGGTACAATCGCTATCATCGCCCTTATCGGTCTGGCAGTATTCATGCTGATACGCAGCCAGGTAATGTACAAGAAGCGCAAAGAGAAGGAAAAAGGAAACGCTACCATCAAGCAACTGATGCAGAGCACGGACAACATGGAGATTCTGGAATTGCTGCGCAAGCACACCCGTGAGGAATTGGGCAAAATACTGGAATTTACGGAAGATAACTTCGAACGCACCGTCACCGCTTTCCTTCACGAAAACCTGCGCGGACTGCGCCGGGCAATGGGTTCCGTGAAGTTCGAGAAACAACTGATTAAACAGATGAAACGTACCGGTACGCTTGCCATGTGCCGCCTGGACAACAATACGGTGCTCGAAAAAGGACTTTACTACTACCAGGCAATGACTTTGCCAGCGAACTAGTATATAGTGTGGGACGTCTTTGCGAACCGTGTCTGGAGCATATCGACAATAACTTCAAACCGCTCGACACCATCCAGAAAGGCGAGTTTGCCGATGTAACGGAAGACATCGTTTACCTGCTGCAGGTGTGCCGCCACAAGCTGGAGAACAACAACTACAATAACTTCGAGGAAGATATACACAAAGCCAACGACCTGAACGGCCAGCTCGCCCACCTGAAACGCGAAGAGTTACAGCGCATTCAAAGCCAGTCCGGCAGCATTAAGGTAAGCATGGTGTATCTGACGATGATACAGGAAGCACAGAATATTGTGACCTACTCCATCAACCTGATGAAGGTGAGCCGAAAATTCCAGGCGGAAGAGTAAGGACATTCCTTTATCAACCGAAAGTTAAGCGATATACATTTTGCTAAGAGGTTGTCAAAACTAAAATGAGCCTCTGAAAAGTTACAGATTGTAATTATAACCTTTAAAAGGGCCGTATCAAACTCCACTTTGAGAGTTATGATACGACCCTTTTCTGATTCTTTCAGAATGTGCAAATTTCAAGTTAAAAGTTTATCTCCTCAAAATTGAATTTTGACACACTCCCTGTTTTCTTCCATAAAGTGCCGGAGCCTATTTCAGCCCCATTTTCTCCGCCCGTTGCAGCATAAACGCACGGGCTGCTTCATACTCATTGGGAATGACGCCGTCCAATATGGCATCCTTGATAGCACTCTTCAATGCACCCACTTGCTGGCAGGGGGGAAGATTGAATGTTTTCATAATCTCCTCACCGCTGACAGGAGGCTGGAAGTTACGGATACGGTCGCGCTCTTCCAAGTCCTTCAGTTTCTGACGCACCAGTTGGAAGTTGTTCAGAAAGCGCTGCTTGCGCTCCATATTCTTGGAAGTGATATCGGCCTCACACAAGGTCATGAGGTCGTCTATATCATCGCCAGCCTCAAACAGCAGACGGCGTACAGCCGAGTCGGTCACCACATCATCCGCTATCACTATGGGACGCATGTGCAACCCTACCAGCTTCTGCACGTATTTCATCTTCTCATTCATGGGAAGCTTCATTCTCCGGAAGATATCGGGTATCATCTTCTCGCCGATGAAGTTATGGTTGTGGAATGTCCATCCGGCACGAGGTTCCCAGCGTTTGGTCGCCGGTTTGGCTATATCGTGCAGAAGGGCTGCCCAGCGCAGCCAGAGGTTATCGGTCTTTTTGCTGATATTATCGAGCACTTCGAGCGTATGGTAGAAGTTGTCCTTATGCGCTCTGCCATTACGGGTTTCAACGCCTTGCAAGCAACCAGTTCCGGGAAGATGAGCTGCAACAGGCCCGAACGGTCCAAGTCTATAAATCCTTTGGACGGGACGGGAGAGAGCAGAATCTTGTTCAGCTCGTCTGCAATGCGCTCTTTGGATATGATGGAGATGCGCTCTTTGTTGCGGCATAAGGACTCGAACGTATCATCGTCGATATAGAAATTCAGTTGGGTGGCAAAGCGGATACAACGCATCATGCGCAGAGGGTCGTCGCTGAAGGTTATGTCCGGGTCGAGCGGCGTGCGGATGGTCTTCTCCTTCATGTCCGCCATGCCGCCGAAGGGGTCTACCAACTCGCCGTAACGCTGACTGTTCAGGCAGACTGCCAAGCATTGATAGTAAAATCCCGGCGGTTCTGGTCGTCTTCCAGCGAGCCGTCCTCAACAATCGGTTTGCGCGAATCGTGCGCGTAGGACTCCTTACGTGCACCCACAAACTCCACTTCCGTGCCGTGATACTTTAACTGCGCCGTCCCGAAATTCTTGAAAACAGAAAGATGCGCGCCGCGACCCAAACGCCTGGCAAGCGCCTCGGCCATTACAATGCCGCTGCCCACTACTACCACATCGATATCTTTGGAAGGACGCTGCAGGAATATGTCGCGCACGTAGCCGCCGACTACGTAGCACTCCAGTCCCAATTCATCCGCTGTTTCGGAAATCCGCTTAAATATGCTGTCACTGAAACGCTGCTTCAGTTCTTCTGTCGTCAATTCAATCATTTGTCAATAAATCATTTTGAGGGTGCAAAGATACGGATATTATTTTTTATTTTTGCCCCCACTAACATCAAGAATGAAAATTATGAAGAAAGCAGCATTCCTTGCGTGCCTCTGCTGCACGCTCTTCTCTTGCAGCAATGTAGAGAAAAAAGCAGGAGAGAAACTCCAGGCAGCCCGCGAAGCGTTTGAACGCGGAGATTACAGCGAAGCGAAGATTCAGATTGACAGCATCAAGATACTCTATCCGAAGGCCTTTGAAACACGCCGCGAGGGTATCGGACTAATGCAGCAGGTGGAACTGAAAGAACAGGAGAAAACGCTGGTCTACCTCGACAGTATGCTTCAGGAAAAACAAAAAGAGGTGGATACCATCAAGAAGAATTATACTTTCGAGAAAGATGCCGAATATCAAAAAATCGGTAATTACTGCATCCCTCACAAGTAATAGAAAAGAACCTGCACCGCTCTTACCTGCGCTTTCAGGTAGATGAAACCGGAGTGATGAGCATGACTTCCATCTATTGCGGCCCGCATAACATCCATCACCTCGCAGTGAAAGTCACCGCACCCGACGGCAGTTTTGCCGAAACCCCGGCTTCCAAAGACAGCTATGAAACGACCGATTTGGGCGAGAAGATAGAGAAAGCGGACTATAAACTAGGCGAAGACGGTAATGTAATCGCTTTCCTCAATCTGAATAAAGACAAGAATATCCGCGTACACTATCTTGGCGAACGTTCCTATGCCACTGTCATGACACCGAACGACCGCAAGGCGGTGGCAGCTGTCTATGAACTGGCGCAACTGCTGTCTTCCATCACGGAAATCAAGAAGAATATGGAAGAGGCCAACCTGAAGATTGAGTTCGTAAAACGCAAAATGCAGGAAAGAGAAAGTAAGAAGACGGAGTAACAAATCTGAAGATATGCCGGTTACGCACTATTCAGGGTACTATTTTTAGACACGGATTACGCGGATTACACGGAAAAAGAATAAAATAAATCCGTGTAATTCTGCGTAATCCGTGCCTAAAAAAACATCAATCACTACCCAACACACCTCTCCTATAGATTAGGATTCGCATTCGTCTCCTTTTCCGGAATGGCATACAAATAATACACACTGTTCGGCACAAACTTCGTTCCGTCGGGAAAGGAAGTAACCAATGACCTTCGGGTTATATTCCCTATAAGTATCTCCCTGCTGCCAGCAATCGTACGTTTTCTCCGCTTCCTCTTTCGTCAACGGCATGCGTTCTACCGAACGTTGCGTACGGAGAATATCGGTAATGCCGAATCCCTCACCCCACAATTCGCGGCGACGTTCCAGCAGAATATCATCGACAAGCCGTTCCTGCGTCTTGCCTACCAGGTCATAATCGGCAAGTCCGCGGGCATTACGCAATGTGTTCAACGGCTTCACGGCTTCCTCCAACCGTCCTTCACGAGCCAGTGCTTCCGCAGCTATCAGATACATCTCGGCGGAACGCATCACAACGATATCACCGGTCTGGTCGGCACGGATGCGGAACTTGCGATAACCCAAATAGCCTTCACGCATCCATTGGAACAGCTCCAGACGGATATCCCCCGTTTCGAAAATGTCCTTAAAATGCGGGTCGGCCATAAAACTGTTATACGCATCGGGAGTCACCACATCAATATAATAGAAATTATAACTGGCGTCGGACTGACTCACAGATTGGGGATGCCCCCACATCCACTCGGTATTGGATATGTCGTTAAAGCCCATATACGTTTTGGCATCCGTCATCAAAGTATATCCTTCAGCCGCCTCAAGTGCAGCCCCGGCGGCTTCATTCCATTGTCCGGTAAGCAAACAGGCACGTGCCAGCAATCCGTTGACAACACTTACATCCGGCTTAAACTTGGATTTGTCGTCCGGACGGACATACCCTTCAAGAAGCTCCTTAGCCTTATTCAGGTCTTTGAATATCTGCGTATATATCTCTTCCAGGGTAGCCTTCCCTTTGGCTCTGTCGTAGAGGCGGTAGGTTCCGTATAAAGAGGAACAGCCGGTGCGGAAGGGTCTTTCAGGTAAGTAAACTGGTAGTGCTGAGCCAGATGCAGGTAACAGAAAGCCCGCAAAGCGTAGGCTTGCCCCTGGGAATGGCGGAAATCGGCCGTATTATCATCACCGGTCGCGGTAATGGAAATGGCGGTATTGCAATTGTCGATAGTCTTGTACATCAGATACCAGGCAAATGCGGTACGGTTGTTGGCCGGCATCCCCACATCGTTAAACTGGTAGGATGAATTGAAACCATACATCGGACGCGACACCACATCGTCCGCCATCATGTCGTCCTGCAACATCAGGCACGATAGCCGATATTGGCATACGTACTGCTGTACTCAAACAAGTTATACCATGCACCGTTGAAGATACGTCCGGCATTGGAAGGTACGGGGACGATCCCCGAATCTACGGCGTCCGTAGGTTTGTTGTCGAGAAGTCTCCGCTGCACGAGGACAAGACGGATAATAATCCCACTGCGAGGATTGCTGTATTTTTAAGGAAAGTATTCATTGTTAACAGTGATTTAGAATGAAACATTAAGCCCGCCCGAAATGGAACGCATGGCAGGATAACGGTAATAGGTCAGTCCTGTGATGCCCTGCTCCGGTCCAGTCCTGATTCTTGGAGAAAGTCAGCAGGTTGTCCGCCTGTACAAAAAGTTGCAGGCTGTTCAGGCTGATTTTCTTTATCAACGGCTGCGGGAAGTTGTAGGACAGCGTGATGTTCTTCATCCGCAGATACGAATTGTTGAACAGATTGCGGGTGGAGTTGGAGTTCCAGTTATTGGACACTGTTTTCAGGGCCGGCACGTCCGTGTAGCGGTTTTCCGGCGTCCAGCGTTTCAGTATCTCGGTAGACCAGGCACGTCCCGGATTGCTTCCGTTGCTCCACAGCATCGTAACGTCACGGTCTACGATATAACCGCCTATGCTGTAGGCAAAGATGGCGGATAACTCAAAACCCTTGTATGAGAAAGCGGTGTTGAACCCGCCATACACCTTAGGGAGCGAGGATTTGTCCACATAGTAATAATCAGCCTGAGCATAGTCATTGGTGGTGGTGCGTCCGGTGATATTGCCCTGCTCATCCTTCACGTTCTTATACCACAGCGGGTCGCCGTTGTCCGGGTCTACCCCTGCCCATTCGCGCAGATAGAAGTCATAGACCGAACGCCCTTCCTTCAGGCGGGTAACTCCGGTAACGGGCATGTCTTTCAGCGGAAGGTCGGTCACCACGTTCTTGTAGTGCGTAAGGTTGACACCCATACGCCACATAAAGTCACGGGTGTGTATAAGCGTTCCCTTGAGGTCTATTTCAAAGCCCGTATTCTTTAAAGCACCTATATTCTCGTCCATAGAAGTATAACCCAGGGAAGTTGCCAACGGACGGGAATACAGCAGGTCTTTGGAACGGCGCTGGAAGAAATCGAACGAACCGGAGAAACGGTTATCGAACAATGAAAAGTCGATACCTACATTGAGGTTGAGGTTAGTCTCCCATTTCAAATCGGGCGTTGCAAGACGGTCGGACACCAAAGCATTCTCACCTGCCTGTGAAACGATGGAATACAGTCCGCTGCTGGCATAATACGTACCCAGGTTGTCATTGCCCTGCGCGCCATAACTGGCCTTTAAGGTCAGGGCGGAAAGCCAGTCGGCGGTATTCTGCATGAACGCTTCGCGGTCTATGCGCCACGAAGCTCCCAACGACCAGAAATTGCCCCAGCGTGTACCCGGTGCGAAACGCGAGGAACCGTCGCGGCGGTAGGAAGCGAGAAGAAATACTTGCTCCGGTAGTCATATTGGGCATTGATAAGATAGCCTAACAGTGAATAATCGATGCGATAGCCCGTGCCTGCGGTTACAAGCGAACCGACAGCCAGTTCCGGCATATCGGGCACAGCCATGTTGCTTCGTGCCGCCTGCAACACATCGTAACGGTAAGAGTAAGCCTCTTGTCCGGCAAGGATATTGAAGTGGTGCTCGCCGAAAGTCTTATCGTAGGTCACGATATTATTCCATGTCCAGGAGAAGGTACGGGTATATTCGCGGCTTGCTCCACCGCCCGTATTGACGGCAGGGCCAATTTTTGGGATTGGTATAATCCAGCGTATTGTAGTCTATCAGGTCGAAGTTGAAGCTGGTCTTGAATTTCAACCCTTCAAGGAAAGTGACCTCAAGGAAAGTACGTCCGGAGAACTCGTCCCGCATACGCTCGGATTTATCATTGGGTAAGGTTGCAGGCAGGTTCCAGTTGGCTGTAGCGCCCGACGGCCGGTAGGAACCGAAGTCGTAAATCCGCTTTCCTTCCGAGTCGAGTTTGTATGTACCGTCGGCATTCATCTCATACACAGGATAAAAATCGGGCATTAAACGTCCGGCGTTAATGACATTGCTCGTCTTGGCATCGGACGAAACCGGATAGTTCTGTATGGAGTGGCATAGCTCATATTCACACCGCCGCGCAACCAACGGGTTATCTCGCTCGAAATGTTGGAACGCAAGTTGAAGCGTTGGTAGCCGGACTCAAGGGCAATACCCTTGTCGTTCAGATAGCCGGCCGAGAAATAGTACTGGTTGGTCTTTCCGCCACCGGAAACATTCAATCCGACTTCCGTACGCAATGCCTGTTGTTCCATTTCCTTCTGCCAGTCCACATTCCAAAGCGGAGTAGCGCCGGCAAGCAGTTTGCCGTCCGTACCTACAGGTTGCGGATAGTTGGGTCCGTAGGGATTAGGACCGCCGCCATCAGCTTGCCTACCAGGTCTTTCGAGGCTTGGGCAGCTGCGGTCTGCGGAGTATATTTATCCGAATTCAGAGCATATTGGTTGCGCAAAGCTTCCCAATAGAGTTCGAAGTACTGATTGGTTCCGACACGGTCGTAATCGCGGATAGCCCGGTTGGAACCACCGAAGCTGGCATTGATGCTGACCGTGGTTTTCGAGTCGGTATGTCCCTGCTTGGTAGTTATGATAATGACACCGTTGGCTCCCCGCGAACCGTAGAGAGCAGCCGAAGCGGCATCTTTCAGTACCGTCAGCGAAGCTATATCTTCCGGATTAATGGAGTTGATACTACCGTCGAAAGGGACGCCGTCCACCACATAAAGCGGGGCGCTCGACGCATTGATAGAGCCGATACCGCGAATACGTATTTCAGCATCCGTACCCGGCTGGCCGCTGGGCGCACTTGCCTGAAGTCCGGAAACCGTACCTTCGAGCGCACGCGACACATTGGACACCTGCATCTTGCAATCTCGCTCCCCTTTACCGTGGAAGCCGCTCCCGTAAAGCTATACTTCTTGGCAGTGGCATAAGCCACCACCATTACCTCATCCAGTTGTTCGCTGTCCGGAAGCAATTCCGCATTGACAACTGTGCGTCCATTGACTTTCTGTTCTGTGGTTTTCAGTCCGATAAAGCTAAAGACCAGCGTACCGTCCGCCGGTACGGTAAGGGTATATTTCCCGTCAACGTCAGTTACCGTTCCGTTGTGAGTACCTTTCACCAATACCGATGCTCCCGGCAAAGGTTCTCCTTCCGACATCACAACGCCCGATACACGGATATCACCGTCTGCAGAAGCCTGTAATGCTGCCACGAAGAATATAAACAGTGATATTAACAAAAAGCGCAGTTTACTATTCATTCCGTTAAATTTTGGTTAGACTTCATTAACAAAAGAATAGAAATTTTGTTCAGAACCTGCTTAATTTTTGTTCAGCATTCTTTTGAGAATTCTTTGTGAGGATGTTTTTCTGTCTTCATGAGGAGTATAGCAAGCTATATAACTCTTTAATCAAAATATAAACAAGCCCTAAGATACAGTTATCTTTTCATTGCGGAAAGCCTACCATTCCAGTCGGGGAAGGTAACTGCTCAAGCAGTTGCGCAAGGTGCTCAATGTAATGGGCTTTACCAATACTTCCGAAGCACCGCTCTTTATGGCATTTTCACGGTCGGTAGAGAAAGCATAGGCCGTTTGCATGATAACAGGCAATGTTCCGCCTTTCCGGCGTATAATTTGTGTAGCTTCCAAACCATTCATTACAGGCATCTTAATATCCATCAGTATTGCATCCGCCCTGTCACGGTATTCACGAAACAAAGAGACAATCTCCTCACCGTTCTTCGCCCACATTATCTCACACTTCTCCCTATAATAGCCTTTATCAACTTAAAGTTACTATCATCGTCTTCCGCAACAAGGATGAGCGGACGGTAATCTACCGATTGATTATCGATTTCCATAACCTGTATTATTGTTTGTCCGAGACAAAGGTATAAAAAATAATATATTTGCATTATCTTTGCACCTTATTTTTAAAAACGACATAATGATTTCTATTGACGGACTCGCCGTAGAATTCGGCGGCACAACCTTATTCAGTGACATATCCTTCGTAATCAACGAAAAAGACCGTATCGCCCTCATGGGAAAGAACGGAGCCGGAAAAAGTACATTACTTAAAATACTCGCCGGAGTGCGGCAGCCCACCCGCGGCAAAATCTCCGCACCGAAAGATTGTGTCATCGCCTATCTGCCCCAGCATCTGATGACGGAAGACGGACGTACCGTCTTTCAGGAAACGGCACAGGCCTTTGCCCACCTGCACGAGATGGAAGCGAGATAGACCGCATGAACAAGGAACTGGAGACCCGTACCGACTACGAAAGCGACAGTTACATGGAGCTTATCGAACAGGTGTCTGCCCTAAGCGAGAAGTTTTATGCCATCGACGCCACCAATTACGAAGAGGACGTTGAAAAGGCATTGCTCGGCCTCGGATTCACCAGAGAGGACTTCAACCGCCAGACAAGCGATTTCAGCGGTGGCTGGCGCATAGCGCATCGAGCTTGCCAAACTGTTACTGCAAAAACCTGACGTACTGCTGCTGGACGAGCCTACCAACCACCTCGACATCGAGTCCATCCAATGGCTGGAAGAGTTCCTTATCAACAACGGGAAAGCCGTCATCGTCATCAGCCACGACCGCAAGTTTGTGGATAACATCACGACCCGCACCATTGAAGTGACCATGGGACGAATCTACGACTATAAAGTAAACTACTCCAAATACCTGGAGCTCCGCAAAGAACGGCGCGAACAGCAACAAAAGGCATACGACGACCAACAGAAGTTTATCGCCGAAACCAAAGAATTCATCGAGCGCTTCAAGGGAACCTATTCCAAAACCCTGCAAGTGCAGAGCCGCGTCAAGATGCTGGAAAAGCTGGTGCTTCTGGAAGTGGACGAAGAAGATACTTCGGCATTGCGGCTGAAATTCCCGCCCTCGCCGCGCTCCGGCAATTATCCGGTGATTATGGAGAACATAGGAAAGACATACGGCGACCATGTCGTGTTCAAGAATGCCAACCTCACTATAGAGAGAGGCGACAAAGTGGCTTTCGTAGGCAAGAACGGCGAAGGTAAGTCCACATTGGTAAAATGTATTATGGGAGAAATAGAACACGAAGGAACGCTTACCATCGGACACAATGTACAAATAGGCTATTTCGCCCAAAACCAGGCATCCTTGCTGGATGAGAACCTGACCGTATTCCAAACCATCGACGACGTAGCCAAAGGAGAAATCCGCAACAAGATTCGCGACCTGCTGGGAGCTTTCATGTTCGGCGGACCGGAAGAGTCCATGAAGAAAGTGAAAGTGCTGTCCGGTGGCGAGCGCACACGCCTTGCCATGATTAAGCTGCTCCTGGAACCCGTAAACCTGCTAATTCTGGACGAGCCTACCAACCACCTGGACATGAAGACCAAAGATATTCTGAAACAGGCACTCATGGACTTCGACGGTACACTGATACTTGTGAGCCACGACCGTGACTTCCTGGACGGACTGGTGAGCAAAGTGTACGAGTTCGGCAACAAGCGGGTGACTGAGCACCTGAGCGGCATCTATGAATTCCTCGAAAAGAAGAAAATGGATCGCTTCGCGAACTGGAACGGTAAACTTTCATTAACTTACTTCCCGCAACAAACAAACAGTTCCTATTGTTTCATTGCCACAAATTCCTAATTACGAATGAAATGAAACAATATGACGCTATCATCATAGGGTTCGGCAAAGGCGGAAAACTGCTGGCTGCCGAACTCGCCAACCGCAACTGGAAAGTGGCAATCATCGAACGTTCTCCGCAGATGTACGGGGGAACATGTGTGAATGTAGGGTGTATACCCACCAAAGCGCTGATTTACGAATCGGAACAGGCCGAACGGCTCTACCGGGACGACTACGGCAATCAGGCCAAATATTATGCACTCGCCATAAGGCGGAAAAACAAGCTCGTATCATTCTTGCGGGACAAGAATCACGAGCGTATCAAGGAGCACCCCAATATTACGTTGTATGACGGTACGGCATCTTTTGTATCCGACGATACGGTAAAGGTCGTCTCGCACGATAAAAAGGAAATTCTCCTTAAAGGAAAGGAAGTTTTTATCAATACGGGAGCTACCCCTATCCTGCCCGCCGTGAAAGGAATCGACGCAAGCAAGCATGTATTCACCAGCGAAACGCTACTCCAACAGAGCAAACTTCCCGGAGCCTGCTCATTCTCGGCGCCGGCACTATCGGAATGGAGTTTGCCACCATGTATGCGGGGTTTGGAAGCAAAGTCACGTTATTGGAAACGGGCAGCCGCTTTATGCCCAAAGCCGACCGGGACATTGCGGAATCCATGCTGGAATCTCTGAAAAGGAAAGGCATCGAGATACGTTTGAACGCCTATGCCCTGTCCGTATACGACACTGCCGATGGCATAACATTGACCTATACGGACAATTCCGACAATACCCCCTATTTTTGGGAAGGAGACGCATTGCTGCTTGCCACCGGACGCAGACCGATGACCGACGGTCTCAACCTGCACGCAGCCGGCATACGGACCGACACCCGGGGAGCTGTCATCGTCAATGAACATCTTCAGACCACCGCCCCGCATATATGGGCTATGGGAGACGTAAGAGGCGGAGCCTTGTATGACTATTTATCCCTGGATGATTTCCGCATTATCACCAACCGGTTGTTCGGCAATAAAAAGCGAAAGACCGATGACAGGATTCCGGTTCCATATGTCATTTTTACAGATCCGCCGTTGGCGCATATCGGCATGACCGAAGAGGAAGCCGTAAAACGCGGTTATTCGCTTCAAGTGTCCCGGTTGCCAGCTGCCGCCATACCGCGTGCCCGTACCTTGCAGCAGATAGACGGTATGATGAAAGCCATTGTCAACGCACATACGGGACGCATAATAGGCTGCACCCTGTTTTGTATCGATGCGCCCGAAGTCATTAATTTAGTATCGCTTGCCATGAAGAATGATTTGCATTACAGCATTCTGCGGGATTTCATCTTTACGCATCCCAGTATGAGCGAAGGATTAAATGATTTATTCAAGGCTTTTTAGCATCTTGGGTTTGGCAGTTAAGTGATTAACTTCTATCTTTGCGACCAATCAAAGAGAGAGGGATGAAAACGAAAAGGTACATTGCATACTTTCTGTTCTTCATCAGCATGATTATGCTGATAGTACCTGTCATTCCCCATCATCACCACGAAGACGGCATAATCTGCATGAAAAACGACCTGCCGTCCGACGGGTGCTGCCAGCATCAGGCCCTTGCAGCGAACATTGCTGCTGCGACACCGGATGCATGACCACCCATTTCTTCCAACAGACACCCAACTCGGACAACAGTAACCTACATCCGTGTTTCGTGTGGGTGAACACATTATTTACCGAACCGCTTCTCAAACTCCTGGCTCTGCCCGAGGAAACGGGTATCAGGCAAGAGTTTGTCTACCTGGAATCTCTTCACGGCACGTTCATCACACGTGCCACAGGGCTTCGTGCGCCCCCTTCCGTCCTTGCTTGACCGATAGTTGCCGGAAACGGTTATCCTGCCGGCATAGGAATGTATGCAACCTGGTTGCACCGACCATTCCCTAATTTTGCATTTCCAAACAAGTAAGGACAAAAACAATTATCATGAAGAAAATTCTATTCATGGGAGTCATAGGATTATTCCTGTTAGGCTCCTGCAACAGCAAGTCCGGTGAAGGACACAATCACGAAACGGAAGAACACGCCCATGCGGGACATGACCACGAAGGGCACGACCATAAAAACGAAGGCCCCGGCCACCACCATGACGACGGACACCACCACGGTGAGGAAGCCGTTGCCGCACATAGCGACGAAATCATATTGCCCCCGGCCAAAGCGCAGGCTGCCGGAGTAGCTGTAAACACCGTCGAACCGGGCGTTTTCAATCAGGTGATTAAACCAGCGGGCAGGTTATGCCGCACAAGGCGACGAAAGCGTTGCCGTAGCTACCGTGGCAGGTGTCGTTTCTTTTCACGGAAAAGTCATAGAGGGCATGAGTGTCGGCAAAGGTACTCCCCTCGTGTACTTTCGTCCAAGAATATGGCGGACGGCGACCCCGTACAAAGAGCGCGCATCGCTTACGAAACAGCCCGAAAAGAGTATGAACGGATGAAAGAACTTCTCCCCAATAAAATCGTTTCGGAGAAAGACTTTGCTCAAGCCCGACAGACGTATGAGAATGCCCGTATCAGCTATGAAGCCGTTGCCAAGAACCATTCGGCCCAAGGCAGGCGGTAACCTCTCCCATCAGCGGATACGTGAAAAACCTGTTGGTAAAGGAAGGCGATTATGTAACCGTGGGGCAGCCGCTCGTAAGCATCACTCAAAACCGCAGACTGTTCCTGCGCGCCGATGTTTCGGAAAAATACTATCCGTATCTCCGCACCATTGGTTCCGCCAACTTCTGTACTCCCTACAATAATAAGGTATATACACTGAAAGACCTGAACGGCCGCCTGCTTTCTTACGGAAAGGCATCGGGCGATAACGGTTATTATGTGCCCGTCACTTTTGAATTCGACAACAAAGGAGATATCATTCCCGGCTCATTTGTCGAGATATTCCTGCTCTCCTCGCCTATGGAGAACGTTATTTCACTCCCCCATACGGCTCTGACCGAGGAACAAGGCAGCTTCTTCGTATACCTGCAAGTGGATGAGGAGGATACAAGAAACAACCGGTCACTCTTGGAGCCAATAACGGCGAACGGGTACAAATCCTTTCCGGAGTCAAGGCAGGCGACAAAGTGGTGACTCAAGGCGCTTATCAGGTGAAACTTGCAGGCGCTACCAATGCAATTCCGGCACATAGCCACGAACACTAAACAGTACAGTCATGTTAAACAAGATAATACATTTCTCTCTTCAGAACCGCATACTGGTGCTGGTGGCATCGGTACTGCTGCTGATAGGCGGTACGTATACCGCAATGCACACGGAAGTGGATGTGTTTCCCGACCTGAATGCGCCAACCGTGGTTATCATGACCGAAGCCAACGGTATGGCAGCCGAGGAAGTGGAACAGTTGGTTACTTTTCCTGTTGAAACGGCTGTAAACGGTGCTACGGGAGTACGCCGGGTACGTTCTTCTTCCACCAACGGGTTTTCCGTTGTATGGGTTGAGTTCGACTGGGAAACGGATGTCTACCTGGCACGCCAGATTGTAAGCGAGAAACTGGCGGTTGTCAGCGAATCCCTTCCCTCCAATGTAGGCAAGCCTACGCTTGGCCCGCAATCGTCTATCTTAGGCGAGATGCTGATTGTAGGACTTACCGCCGACTCGACTTCCATGCTCGACCTGCGCACCATAGCCGACTGGACTATCCGTCCGCGCCTTCTTTCTACCGGCGGCGTGGCGCAAGTTGCCGTACTTGGCGGCGACATCAAAGAGTATCAGATTCAACTCGACCCGGAACGGATGCGGCATTATGGCGTAACCCTTACCGAAGTGATGAACGTTACGCGTGAAATGAATCTGAACGCCAACGGCGGAGTGCTTTATGAATACGGAAACGAATACATCGTGCGCGGTGTCATCTCCACCGACCGGGTGGAGCAACTGGCAAAGGCTGTTGTCAAATTGCAGGACGGCAGTGTCCAGCCAGCAACGTCCAATGCTCCGTATTCCGCTTCCCCCATTTTGCTGGAAGACATTGCCGATGTACGTATCGGAGCCAAACTGCCGAAGCTGGGTACGGCTTCCGAACGCGGCAAGCCCGCCGTACTGCTGGCTGTGACCAAGCAACCCGCCACAAGCACGCTTGAACTGACCGACAAACTGGAAACATCTCTCAAGGACTTACAGAAGAACCTGCCACCCGATGTAAAAGTCAGCACCAATATTTTCAGGCAAAGCCGCTTTATAGAAAGTTCCATCGGCAACGTACAGAAATCACTGTTTGAAGGCGGTATATTCGTTGTTATCGTACTGTTTCTGTTCCTTGCAACGTACGGACTACCGTAATCTCGCTGGTGACGCTCCCCTTATCGCTGATAGCTTCGCTGCTGGCGTTGCACTATATGGGATTCACCATCAACACAATGAGCCTCGGCGGTATGGCTATCGCCATCGGTTCGCTGGTGGACGATGCCATTGTCGATGTGGAGAACGTGTACAAACGTTTGCGGGAAAACCGGATGAAGCCGGAAGCGGAACGCCTGCCGATACTGGAAGTCGTATTCAACGCTTCCAAAGAAGTGCGTATGCCTATCCTGAACTCCACGCTCATCATCGTGGTAAGCTTCGTTCCTCTGTTTTTCCTGAGCGGCATGGAAGGCCGTATGCTTGTACCTTTGGGCATTGCCTTCATCGTGGCATTGGCAGCTTCTACGGTTGTGGCACTGACGGTGACACCTGTATTGTGCTCCTACCTGCTGGGCAAAGAAAAGATAAAAGACGAAAAGCGTTCCACCGGCGATTCGCCCGTAGCACGCAAGATGAAAGAGTGGTACGGTGCAGCGCTTGCTTTTGTGCTGGGTCATAAGAAGAGCGTATTGGGCGGAACCATCGGTCTGTTTACAGTGGCGCTTGCCTGCTTCTTCACATTGGGACGCTCGTTCCTGCCGCCGTTCAACGAAGGTTCGTTCACAATCAACATATCATCCCTGCCGGGCATTTCACTGGAAGAGAGCGACAAGATGGGACATCGTGCCGAAGAACTACTGCTTTCCATCCCCGAAATACAAACCGTAGCCCGCAAGACGGGACGTGCCGAACTGGATGAACATGCCTTAGGCGTGAACGTATCGGAAATCGAAGCTCCGTTCGAGCTGAAAGACCGTTCGCGCAGCGAGCTGGTGGCCGATGTACGTGAAAAGCTGGGTACGATTGTAGGCGCCAATGTGGAAATCGGCCAGCCTATCAGCCACCGTATCGATGCCATGCTGTCGGGTACGAAAGCCAATATAGCCATTAAGCTGTTCGGCGACGATTTGAACCGCATGTTCGCTTTGGGCAATGAGATAAAGAATACCATTCAGGACATTCCCGGCATTGCGACCTGAACGTGGAGCAACAGATTGAACGTCCGCAGCTTATCATCGCTCCCAAACGGGAAGTGCTTGCCAAATACGGCATCTCCTTACCGGAGTTTTCGGAGTTTGTCAACGTATGCCTTGCCGGCGAAACCGTATCCCAGGTATATGAAAAAGGAAAAAGTTTCGACCTCACCGTACGCGTAAGATGATTGCGGGATGAGATGGAAAAGATACGTAACCTGATG
>ENA-OQAA01000322-OQAA01000322.1-human-gut-metagenome-genome-assembly--contig:-NODE-322-length-34073-cov-2.136187_pt1 | contig 34073 bp, 41 predicted proteins | sample MGYA00242489_ERZ504515 | MGnify/ENA primary metagenome ERZ504515 (study PRJEB26092, sample SAMD00036237) | human gut metagenome | host: Homo sapiens | study: EMG produced TPA metagenomics assembly of... | reverse complement strand
CAGAAAATCATTGTCCAATTTCGACATGTCCGGGTCCTTTTGGCAAGAAGCCAGCAGAAGAACTAACAGAAAAAAAGGAAAAATCTTTTTCATCTCATTTTAACGTTTAAAACAGTTTATACTATTATTTGTGCTTATATATAAGTCACTATTAAAACAGCATGAGTTGAAAAAGGTTCTAAAACTATCCTTTGGGTGTGTTAATTAACATATCCTAACCATACGACGGGCTTATGGTCACTGTAGTCTAAATTAGGAGAATCATAAGTTACACCCTTAAAATCAGGAGAATAAATTATGTAATCAATTCGAAATATACGCTTTAATTGACGAAAGGTGTACCCGAAACCGGAGCCACAGTCACGGAACCCATCCGTTAAATCACCTTTCACGGTACGGTACGTATAAGAGGCCGGTGTATCATTAAAATCACCGCAAAGAATCACGGGCCCCTCCCCGGCATCCAACATCTGACGGATATAATCCGCCTGAGTAGCCCGTTTCACGAAATTCTTCTTCATCTGAAAAGCCATATGGAAGGCGGCCTCGGTTTCCTCCAATTGTTTACCCTCGGCATGGGCTTGGTAAAGACGAGGCTTTACGGCATTCACGCTAGTCGTTTGGAAATGGTTATTAAATACACGAACACTATCCCCTTGGATATCCATGACGGCAAACAAGGATTTATTGCTAGACTCCGGGTATAGGATAGACTCAAAACGAAGGATCGGATATTTACTGAAAATAGCGTTGCCCGCCGCTTTCGTAGCCGAACGGGTAGAGCAATAATACGGTAGGAACGATAAGGTCTTGGCGAGAGAATCCATCCGCAGGGCCGATTCAACGGGGCATTCTTGGAGGCAAACGATATCCGGGTCCTCCTTTCTCAGCCAATCCGCTATATTAGGAAGCTGTTTCTTTCCGTCCGTATTGAAATTATTCACGTTATAGGTAATCACCTTAACCGCTTCTTTCCCTATCGGAATCTCTTTAGGGAAGACCCGTATCTGGAACATCGATATCAAAAACTCCCAGTTCAACAATAACGCCACCAAAGGTACCCAGCACCAATGACTCCTAAAGACACACCACATCAAGAAAAGACATAGATTGACCGCCAATACCGGTAATAACACCAATCCGGGAAACGAGATCCACTCCTTCCCTTCCGGATTCATACGTCCGGTAGCGAATCCGGCTATGGCCGCCACGGCAAAAGCGATCGTAATCAACACAAATAAAGTATATATCAACTTCTTCATCCTTCCTATCCTGCGATTTAAACAAAAAAGGGACTATCCGGAAAAGACAGTCCCCCAATTCATACACTATAACCTGTCCGCTTCCGGCAGGGATAGCTTAAAAAAACTTATCGAAGCGTTCCTTGTTGAGCCTCTTGGATCATCTTCTGATTAGCCAAGATCACGATCTCAACACGACGGTTCAACGAACGACCCTCGGGAGTGTCATTGCTAGCCACAGGATCATGTATACCTTTGCCTTCATAAACCATACGATCCGTGCTTACCCCCTGCATCATCAGGTAATCGTAAACGCTCTTCGCACGTTTCTCGGACAAGGTCTGGTTATAATCCACCTTACCGGTGTTATCCGTAAAGCCGATGATTCGGATATCCGTATCCGGATTGGCCTTCAAACTGGTAGCGAAGTTACGCAAGGCACTCTTGGAAGCGTCGCTCAACGTACTCGAGTTCGTGGCAAACAAGATACCGGAGTCAAAAGTAACCTTCAAGGCCTCACCATTGTTCACGCTCTCGATCTTCGTGTCCTCAGGCAGGGTAGCTTCCAGCTCCTTCTTCTGCTTATCCATTTCTTACCGATTAACGCACCGGCTGTACCACCTACGGCCGCACCGATCACGGCACCCAATGCGGTATTTCCGGCCAAGCACCAACACCAGCTCCGACAGCGGCACCACCGCCTACACCGATCGCCGTACCCTTCGCCGTGTTATTCCACGTTCCGCAACTCGTAAACACCACTGCCATACATAGCAGTAAAACAGATAATAATTTAATGTTCCTCATCATCTTCTACAATTTCACTTAAACAACTTTATATATATAACAAATATCAATCAAACATGTTGATCGAATCGCAATATTCAAGTTCTCCTTGTACTATAAAAGTGATTTCCTCCGGTTCGAATTTGCCTACGCCGTCTTTCTGGGCGTTCTTAATTACATAATTTACAACCTCTTCCTCATCGATCTCGATCTCATCGTCGCCATCATCATCTAGCATGCCATTAGATTCATAGAAGTCGTAGATCAAGTCTACGATATAGTTGATATCGTCATTACTGAACTTTCCTTTCAGTTCTTGGGGAAGATAATTCTGGATAAATTTTACGGAATCATCCTCGTCATAAAGTAGCTCGTCATTGTTCGTGCTCATAATTAATCTTGTTTAATTGGTTTGAATAGCGGCAAATGTACGGAAATATTTTGATTTTATATCCCAAAAACAATTAAGCTTATTTACGGACGTGACTTAACAAAAGCAAATGCCCTTACTTGAACATAGTTCTAAAAGAGCTTAGGTTTTATAGGAAGCAAAGGTAATAAAAATACTTGATTATCATATAGACCTATTATTTTTTATAGCTTCCGGGCAATTTACTGTTCCGCATGATATTTTCTTTGAAAGAATATATTTCCAACCGAGTACCCCAAAGAGACTTCCAATATCTTTATGGATCACAAAAAACACTAAAGCCAGTCTTATTTGTGTTAAAATCAAAATACACCCCATCATTTATTTACATATAGTCATTTGATACTCAAGTTCTTTTAGAACTCAGTAAATGTATTAAATTATGATTACAATGGAACCTAAAATACAAAGTACCACAAGTACCCGAGCTCTCCGGAGCAAAATCGGGCCTATCAAGGCTTACTTATTCAAGACCTCATATGTAATCAGTCCAATCACGCCAAGCGATCTTAAACATTCCATGAAAGGTGCCTACAAATCATTCCTGTCTAAAACCGATCAAGCATACGGCCATTCCACGTCAACAATCAACCCCAAACTTTACCCTATTTCTACCTTTAAGCAAATGAGCCTCGTAGTAGTCCCGAGTTTCATGATAGAGTCCCCATTCGAGGTAGTGGCGATAGCTCTTATCGCCTTTCTACTTATCCTCCTTTCGATGAGGGAACATCGGCATAAGAAAGACATTCTTGACACCGAACGAAATATGGCCGAAGAAGTGATCCGCTTACGTGAGAAGCGGAAGAATCAAACCGGTTGACAAGTGCTTTCCTCGCCAATATGAGCCATGAGATACGGACCCCATTGAATGCGATCGTAGGTTTCTCGACCCTTATCAGCGAAAGTGAGGATAAAGAGGAGATCAAAGAATTCGCTAAAATCATTCACGCAAACAATGAGCTACTCCTTAATTTAATCAATGACATACTCGATATGTCAAAAATAGAAGCCGGTATATTGGATTTCCTTTATACGGAAGTGGAGATTAACGAGCTTATACAAACCCTATGGCGGAGTTACCGATTCAAGATCAAGGAAGGAGTAGAATTCCGCACGGAACTGCCTGCGGAAAGCTACATTATCCATACTGAGAGAAACCGTTTATCCCAAGTACTGGCTAATTTCATCAATAATGCTTGCAAATACACTTTCGAGGGAATGATAACGATCGGATATGAAATAAGGAAAGACGATATTTATTTCTTTGTTACCGATACGGGAAAAGGGATAGCTGAAGAAAATATCTCCCGTGTTTTCGATCGATTCGCTAAATTAGATTCCTTCACCCAAGGTACGGGGCTCGGGCTGTCTATCTGTGAATTAATCATTAAACATTTAGGTGGAGAGATCGGCGTGGAGTCAAGCGTTGGAAAAGGATCTACATTTTGGTGCACGGTTCCCACCCGGAAATAATCGCACCAAGCCGTATCTACCTATTAGTGAAAAATAAAAAGGCGGAATGATTCACATAGGATCATTCCACCTTCATTATTTTATAGAAACACCACGCTTAACGTCAAGCGTTCAAGTCTACTTTAGTTCTTAAATTCCAGACCATCGTCTTTCCTATCGATCACGATCGGGCGGTTACGGTCTACCGTTCCACCCAGCAAAGCCTTTGACAACTCGTTCAAGACATACTTCTGAATGACACGTTTTACCGGACGGGCACCGAATTGAGGATCGAAGCCCTTGTCGGCGATAAAGTCCAAGGCCTCGTTCGTGAAGTCCAAGGCGACACCGTTCGTAGCCAACATCTTCTTCACGCTGTTCAACTGCAAGGATACGATCTTGCGAATCTCCTCCTCGTTCAGCGGAGTAAACATGATGATATCGTCGATACGGTTCAAGAACTCCGGACGGATCGTCTTCTTCAACAGTTCCAGTACTTGGATCTTCGTCTCGTCTACCACCTTGTCATGCGTGGCGGGTGTCATCTTCTCGAAGTTCTCACGAATCAAAGAAGAACCTAGGTTACTTGTCATGATAATGATCGTGTTCTTGAAGTTGACAACACGGCCTTTGTTATCCGTCAGCCGTCCATCATCCAAGACTTGCAACAAGATGTTGAATACATCCGGATGCGCCTTTTCGATCTCATCGAACAAGACAACTGAGTAAGGTTTCCGACGAATCGCCTCCGTCAACTGTCCACCCTCATCGTAACCCACATATCCCGGAGGCGCACCGATCAAACGAGTCGCGCTGAATTTCTCTTGATACTCACTCATATCGATACGGGTCATCATATTCTCGTCATCGAACAGATACTCGGCCAACGCCTTGGCCAACTCCGTCTTACCCACACCGGTAGTACCGAGGAAGATGAAAGAACCGATCGGTCGTTTCGGATCCTGTAAGCCGGCACGACTACGACGAACCGCATCGGCGATAGCGTTGATCGCCTCTTCCTGACCGATCACACGGGTATGAAGCTCGGACTCCAGACGTAATAACTTATCTTTCTCGCTCTGCATCATCTTGCTGACTGAATTCCAGTCCAACGGGATACCACATCGGCGATATCGTCGCTATCCACTTCCTCCTTGATCATAGCCGCGGCACCTTGCATCGTCTTCAACTTAGCCTGTACCTCCCTGATCTCCTCTTCCTTTTGCTTGATCTTACCGTAACGGATCTCAGCGACCTTGCCGTAATCACCCTCACGCTCCGCCTTGTCAGCCTCAAACTTTAGGTTCTCGATATCGATCTTATTTTGCTGGTATCTTATTGATCTGCTCCTTCTCGCTCTGCCACTGAGCCTTTTGCTTAGTCTCCTCCTCCTTCAAGTCGGCGATCTCCTTATTCAGTAGCTCTAATTTCGACTTGTCGTTCTCACGCTTGATCGCCTCACGCTCGATCTCTAACTGTTTGATACGCCGGGAAACCTCATCCAACGACTCCGGTACGGAATCGATCTGCAAACGCAGACGGGCGGCGGCTTCATCCATCAAATCGATCGCCTTATCCGGCAAGAAACGATCCGTGATATAACGGGTAGACAACTGCACGGAAGAGATAATCGCATCATCCTTGATACGTACCTTATGGTGATTCTCGTATTTCTCCTTCAAACCACGAAGGATGGAGATCGTATCCAACTCACTCGGCTCATCTACGATAACGGTCTGGAACCGACGCTCAAGCGCCTTATCCTTCTCAAAATACTTCTGATACTCATCCAACGTCGTGGCACCGATCGAACGTAGCTCACCACGAGCCAAGGCCGGTTTCAAGATGTTAGCTGCATCCATGGCGCCTTCGCCTTTACCGGCTCCTACCAAGGTATGGATCTCATCGATAAAGAGGATGATCTCACCCTCGGATTTCGTAACCTCGTTCACCACCGCTTTCAAACGTTCCTCGAACTCGCCTTTATATTTAGCTCCGGCGATCAATGCGCCCATATCCAACGAGAAGATCTGTTTAGACTTCAAGTTCTCGGGAACGTCACCCCGAACGATACGATGGGCCAACCCCTCAGCGATAGCAGTCTTACCTACACCCGGCTCACCGATCAAGATCGGATTGTTCTTCGTACGGCGGCTCAAGATCTGCAAGACACGGCGGATCTCCTCGTCACGTCCGATCACGGGGTCCAGTTTACCGCTACGGGCACGCTCGTTCAAATTGATGGCGTATTTTCCTAAGGCATCGTACGTATCCTCGGCGGATTGGCTTGTCACCTTATTCCCTTTACGCAATTCCTCGATTGCTTGACGTAACTCTTTCTCTGTCACGCCGGCGTCTTTCAATATCTGTGAAGCGGTGCTCTTTTCCGTGAACAACGCCAAGATGATCGGCTCCAACGATACATATTGATCCCCCATTTTAGAGGAATAATCGATCGCCTTCTGTAAGACAGCGTTCGACTCGCTAGAGAGATAGGGTTCGCCTCCCGAAACCTTAGGATAAGATTCGATTTGGCGATCCAGTACCATATTTCAGGTTTGAGCGTTTACCCCTAATTTCTGAAAGATAAAATTAGTAACACTCTCACCCGTCATAATGACAGCTTTCAACAAGTGAACAGGTTCGATAACCTGTTGGTTATTTTTGGTAACCAACTGTACGGCTTGTTGAACAGCTTCCTGCGCCTTGATTGTAAAATTGTTTAAATTCATATATTTAAGCTCCTTTCTTATATTCTTTTCTAATTTATTTTACACTTATATCCTTACAAAAGAAATACCAAAACGAAAATATGACATTTTGTCTTAATATTATAAAACAGAATAGAGAACTCCCCGTCAAACCGTCCATTTCGGATGTCATTAGGACGTATCTTTTCAGAAAGAACAAAAGAGAGAGAAAAAGGTTTTGATAGTAAACGCACAGTATCTAGGTAAAAACAGTCAATGTTCTCAAAAAAAAACACGTACGAGTTTTTCCGGAAACACGTACATGTTTTTTGAAATTCACGTACGTGTTTTTTTCGAGTGGTTATATCCTATAAATCCAACAATTTACGGATAGTCATTATAATACTTCCACGTATTCTCCCGTTTCCTGTTTCTCTTCTTGTCACGGGCACTTTTCCAGAAAATAGTCTCTAGTAAATCCTCTGCGTCGAAATAGACTCTTATGGTAGCAAGTACCCCTCCCCTTCGCTGGCCATCCTTCACGACATCCGAGTATATATTAGTCAGTTTTACGTTGGCAGCCATAGGAACCTTACCTACCTTAAACTCTTTCCAATCCTGATTCTTAGGGAGCCTAATCGTGTGCGCTTGCTTCTGTATGGCCAATGAACGGGAAGGTGACTTAAAATTCAGCAGCATGAATAGGACTGGGGTAATCGAATCATAATTGGTCAACCTACGTAAAGTATCTAACTGTACATATTCCGAGAAGTCTTTCGTAATCGGCAACTCACTTGGTGAGGATAACATATGGGTTCCCGGTTGATCGGTCGTAGAAAAGTCCCGCTTTCTATCGCCTTCTGAAACTCAGGATTCAAACGTATCTCCTCCTTGCCGGATAAAAATTCTTGCAGGCGCAAAGAATCCTGTTCCGTCCACTGCGCATGGGCCATCGTAGGTAGGATGAATACTATCAAAAGGAATATAGGTCGCATCTTCACGTCTCTCATCTTCATAATCCTCATTACATTTCTATCACCAAGACTCATTCCTCCATTAAATCCCCCATTCGAGTCGAGATACTTTAAGATTTATTGGGATGCTTATACCCTATTTGAATCTTAATATGGATTACCTTTATGCGATCAATCCAAATCCAATATAGATATGTTGATATTATTATCTCCGGCTAAGACAATGACCGGGACATCCAAGATAAAAGCGCCGCAAGGCACGACTCCACGTTTCCAGCAAGAGGCGAACGAGATCGCCCTGAATATGACCCAATTTCCCATTGACGAATTAAGTCGTATCCTCAAGCTCAGCCCGAAACTGGCGGCGGAATGTTACCGCAGATACCAAGATTTTCATGCGGAAAACAACCAGCCTTGCAAGCGATACTCGCCTATACCGGTGTCGTATTCAAGAATATCAGCCCGAAAGACTTCACGGAGGAGGATTTTCTTTTCTCGCAAGAACATATGCGTTTCGTATCGGGATGCTACGGGTTACTTCGCCCATTAGACCTTATCAAGCCTTACCGGATGGAGTTCGACGTAAAAATCCCAGAACTAGGCGACGGGAATATGTACACCTTCTGGAAGGACAGGCAAACAAATACATTAATCCATGACGTCCGACAGGGAGACGGAATCCTACTGAATCTAGCCAGCTTGGATATCCAACCCTCTTTCCAGTGGAAGGAGGTGGAGCGATCCGTCCGGATCATCACGCCCGAGTTCAAGATCTGGAAGAACGGCAAAGCGGAGACGATCGTGATCTATGCCAAGATGTGCCGGGGACAAATGAGCAGCTATCTCATAAAGAACCGGATTTCTGACCCGGAGGCATTAAAAGCATTCACATGGGAAGGCTTTTCCTATAAAGAATCCATGTCCGAGGGGGATAATTGGGTATTTCTACAAGAATAATTCTAGGCTTATCCAATAAAATCAGATGATCTACGTTTTATAAGAACAATTCGTAAAAATCATAAAAAGGTTTATCCTTCTTTAATTTAGCGGTGATATGAAAAGAACCTTTACATATTTATTACTACTTGTTCTATTGGTTTGCGGAAAGCAAGCCTATAACCTGTTAATCTCGAATGAATCGATCCGGAGCAACCCTACCGGAGCCTTGTCTGACATCGCGGATGAGGTAATCGCCATTCCATTACAGGACTCAGGGACGCATTCGATCAAGGAGGCCAAGTATATCCGTCAAGAGGGAGACAACCTATTCCTTATCAGCAATGAGACGCTTTACCGTTTCAATCGCAAGGGAGAATTTATCTGTCGCATCACCCATCCGGATGACATACGGGTAGCGGGGTATGTAGTGAACCCGGCCAACCAGCAGCTGATCGTACTTGGAAACACGGACGATATTTTCTATTACTCATTCAATGGTGATCTCCTTACCCGCAAGAAACTGAAATGCGACCTTCCGGAGAATAGGCATATGCTATCCATATCCATGCACAATAACCGGATATTTACCACCGAGGAATGTGTTCATGGGGATACGGCAGGGCAAACCGCTACGATTGAGAAACAGATCGTTGAATACGATTCCTCTTTCCATAAATTACAATCTCATACGATCCGTCCGGTCGATCTGGAACGTTCCGCATGCCCGATCGGTTGTCTCGCCCCGGAAGTAGCCGTGGAGCCCGGAAGCGGAACGGTTTATGCCTACGCCCCCTCCTATCAACGGGAACTTATTACGGGACACTTTATATATTAAGCAAAAGCGGCAAAGCCAAGCCTTGGAGAACCTTGCCGGAAAGAATACACTCCCTTTGCTACCGATCCGCATGGGTAGCCGTTTCTGGGTATCTACTTACTATAACGCAGAGGATGAGTCCAGAAATTACACCTTCTGTTATGATACGGAGAAGGAAGAATGCTGGCAGGTAAAAGAAGGATTAAAAGATAATTTTTATCAAACCGGAAATGTGCGACGAATGGACCCTATCGATCCCTATTGCCATTCCTATTGTTTCAGCAAATCCGGAGAGGATCTGCGAAATACTTTCCCCGCACAGGCCCAAGGGGAAAGCCTCGTGTTATTTATCGTGAAATTGAAGGGTAAATCCAGTTAATATTTCAATAGAGAGCAGACTGATGGGTACAAAATAATATGTATCTTCGTACCATTCTAAAAAAGCATTAAGTACATGAAAAAACTTTTAACCTGCATTGCCTTGGGCTTTGCGACTACCAGCTACGCTGTAACCCCTTTGTGGATGCGTGATGTACAAATTTCTCCTGATGGAACAGAGATCGCGTTTTGTTACAAAGGAGATATCTATAAAGTACCGGCCAAAGGAGGAACAGCGACACAACTTACCACCCAAGCATCGTATGAATGCACGCCAATCTGGTCTCCGGACGGAAAACAAATCGCTTTCGCCAGCGATCGTAACGGCAATTTCGATTTATTCGTAATGCCCTCCAACGGTGGAACGGCACAGTGCCTCACCACTCATTCCGCCTCCGAGATTCCATCGGCCTTTACTCCCGACGGCAAATACGTACTCTTCTCCGCATCCATACAAGATCCCGCCCAGAGCGCCTTATTCCCGACCTCGGCCATGACGGAACTCTATAAAGTGCCGATCGGTGGCGGACGTACGGAGCAAGTATTGGGAACACCCGCCGAGATGGTTTGCTTCGATAAATCCGGAAAGACATTCTTATACCAAGACCGTAAGGGCTTCGAGGATGAATGGCGTAAACATCATACCTCGTCCGTCACCCGGGATATATGGATGTACGATACGCAAACTGGAAAACATACCAATTTGACCGACCATGCGGGAGAAGACCGCAACGCCGTATTTACCCCGGATGGACAGACGGTTTACTTTCTGAGCGAACGCAACGGAGGTTCTTTCAATGTATATTCATTCCCTCTCAACACCCCACAATCTATAACGGCGGTTACTAAGTTCAAGACACATCCCGTACGTTTCCTCTCTACAAGTAGCGACAATACATTATGCTACACATACGATGGCGAGATCTATACACAACGTCCGGGAGTCAATCCGCAGAAAGTGCGGATTGATTTGATCCGTGACGATCAAGAGCAAATCAGCGATCTGAATTCCAGCAAAGGAGCTACCTCTGCCACCGTATCCCCCGATGGCAAGCAGATCGCCTTAACCCTAAGAGGCGAGGTATTCGTCACCTCGCCGATTACAACACGACCAAACAAATCACCAATACCCCGGCCGCCGAAACAGGCGTATGCTTCTCGCCGGATAACCGTACCTTGGCTTACGCCAGCGAGCGTGGTGGTAATTGGCAACTTTACTTGGCTAAGATCGCCCGTAAGGAAGAAGCTAATCTTCCGAACGCAACGATTATCGAAGAGGAAGTCTCCTGCCTTCTAAGACCGTAGAGCGTAATTATCCTCAATTCTCACCGGATGGTAAGGAACTCGCTTTCATAGAAGATCGTATGCGGCTGATGGTAGTCAACCTTGAGACGAAGAAAGTACGCCAAGTCACGGATGGCTCCACATGGTATAGTACAGCCGGCGGTTTCGATTACTCATGGTCGCCGGACGGTAAATGGTTCACGCTCCGGTTTATCGGAAACAAGCACGATCCTTATTCGGATATCGGCTTGGTTAGTGCGCAAGGCGGGGAGATCACCAACCTGACCAATAGCGGTTACACCAGCACCTCCCACAATGGGTACTGGATGGAAACGCCATCTTATTCACCACCGAGCGTTATGGAATGCGTGCGCATGCTTCATGGGGCTCCTTGAATGATGCCATGCTGGTATTCATGAATCAAGACGCTTATGATAAATTCCGCTTGAGCAAAGAGGATTATGAGTTGCAAAAGGAACTGGAAAAGGAGCAGAAAGAGGTAACCGGGGACAAAACCGACGACAAGAAAAAAGAAGATAAAGCCGATGAAAAGAAAGACGAAAAGCCCAAGGATATCGTAGTGGAACTGAAAGGCATCCAAGATCGTATCCTACGTCTTACTCCTAATTCCTCCGAAATGGGTAGTGCCGTCATCTCAAAGAATGGCGAGACCTTATATTATTTCTCGGCTTTCGAAGACAAATACGACCTGTGGAAAATGGACTTGCGCAAGAAAGAGACCAAGCTACTCCACAAGATGAATACCGGATGGGCGAACATGGAAATGGATAAGGAAGGTAAGAACCTGTTCTTGTTGGGTAGCAATTCCATGCAAAAATGGATATGGGATCGGAGAAACTAACACCGATTCATTACCAAGCGAACTTAAAAATGGACTTGGCCGCCGAACGTGAGTATATGTTCGACCATGTCTATAAACAAGAGCAAAAACGGTTCTACAACGTGAACATGCACGGCGTAAATTGGGACGTTATGACCGCCGCCTACCGTAAGTTCTTGCCACATATCAATAACAACTATGACTTCGCGGAGTTGCTAAGCGAATATCTGGGAGAACTCAACGTATCTCATACCGGAGGACGCTTCCGTCCGCAAACAAGCGGCAATATTACCGCCAACCTAGGCCTACTTTTCGATTGGAACCATAGCGGCAAAGGTTTATTAATCGCTGAGGTAGTGGAAAAAAGGCCCATTCGATCACGCACGTCCAAGGTAAAAGCCGGTACCGTCATGGAGAAAATAGACGGACAAGAAATAACCCCGGATATGGATTACTCCAAGCTATTAAACAATAAGGCCAAAAAGAAGACCTTGGTTTCCCTCTACGATCCACAAACCAAAGAACGTTGGGAAGAGGTAGTCTTGCCTATCAGTAACGGTGAGTTAAATAACTTGCTTTATACCCGCTGGGTGAAGCAACGTGCCGCCGACGTGGATAAATGGTCGAACGGACGATTGGGATACGTCCATATCCAATCCATGGGAGATCCTAGTTTCCGCTCTGTCTACTCCGATATCCTAGGTAAGTATAACGACCGGGAGGCATCGTCATTGATACCCGCTTTAATGGTGGTGGACGTTTGCATGAGGATATCGAGATCTTGTTCAGCGGAGAGAAATACCTCACCCAAGTGACACGTGGCCGGGAGGCTTGCGATATGCCTAGCCGCCGCTGGAATAAACCTTCCATCATGCTCCAATGCGAGGCTAATTATAGTAACGCACATGGAACCCCGTGGGTTTATAAGCATCAACACATCGGACGTTTAGTTGGTATGCCCGTACCGGGGACAATGACTACCGTCTCTTGGGAAACCCTGCAAGATCCGACGCTGGTATTCGGCACACCTATTACCGGTTATCGCCTGTCGGACGGTAGTTACTTAGAGAACACACAGCTGGAACCGGATGTTAAAGTCGCTAATTCTCCGGAAACTGTTGTCAAAGGGGAAGATACGCAATTGAGAACAGCGGTACAAGAATTACTGAAAGAGATCGATAAAAAGTAGTTTAAAACGAGACTACTCTCATCGCTTGTCGGGAGTAGTCTCGTTTTATTATGTAACCTTCTATTAAAAAACAGGCGATATTCACTCTGCCTAAGTCGTGATATGCTTATAGGGAGAATGACTAAAATCCAAGAAACACATCTCATAGCAAATGGTCAGCCACACCACAATGCAAGGCCAAGCTTTTATCACATACGGACGGATCAGTCCATTCCGGACAATAGATGGAACCAGCTCTGTAGTGGATAAGCCAACAATCACCAAGGTAGCTATCCAAAGCCAATAAGTATATTTCTTATGGGGCGATACACTGCATATATACCAGATAGCGGCTCCTATCATCGCTATGATATACCCACTCGCCTCGCTTCCCGTACTGAATAATACGACAAACAATAAAACATTAGCCAACAGCATAAAGCGAAAAGCCAGATATTTATATTGAGAGATCCTCAAATATGGAATGCAGAATAAAATCAAGCCCGGTATGATAAGCCACATATCGCTATACTCCGCATTCCCGGATATCTTTCGAACCACTCCTAATAATGATATATTTTGCGGATCAGCGAACATATTCAACATATTTTTCACCTTCAATCGCTCAAACCAATCTATATACTGAGAGATCACATACTCAAACCCCGGTGTATAAAGCACCGGGATCACAAAGCAAACCAATCCCCAGAAAAGACAAGAGACTAATAATCTCACTTTCTGCCTTGAGAAGAAAAAGAACGCAATCCCACGATTGGATAAATCTTGATAAATGTTCCGAGCATAATAATGCCTGCCGCCCAGAAATCCTTTTTCTCCAGTATCAAGACAAATGATAATAAGATAAAGGCCGCTACTGATATATTGAATTGCTGTACTCCTTGAGCCGTCATCAACTCACAATACGAATACCAATAAATAATGATTTTGGGGGTACTCGACAATGGCAATCGGCTAATCGCATAAAATAATAGGGCGGTATTCCCCGCTATCCATAAGATCATACCCAGCCATTCCGGTAACAGGGCGAAAGGAGCTATGATAAGACTGAATAAGACTCCATAATGGTTTGAATCATAATATTCCGGATAATGATCCCCATATAAGGTTAAGCCTTCGATAGCATGCCAGTAGACTCCTTCAAATATCTTATAATTATTATATTTCCCGATCAACAACTTGACAATAGCAAAAATAACACCTGTTAGCATCCATACCCCGAATACAGTCCGGGGCTCTCTCCATACCGGATGGGTGGCTAAAGTCTTTAATCTCATATCCAATTTCTTCCTTTCAATCAGTCCACAAAGATAAAAAACCTAATAAAACGAGCCTAATAAAAAAGAAAAGACTGTCTGGGTATATAACCCGGACAGCCTTTTCCTTTATGATACAGACTCTATTCTGAGTATTCCCTATTAATTAGCGAATGATTTCAAAGGAACACTTACTCCCATGTAAAGATTCATGGCGTTACCGCTGACCGGTAAGCATTGTGGAGTTACCTTTGTCAACATATAATCCGATCCGATAAAGAAATTGATCCAAGACGGTGAGAAATTCAAGGCGATACCATACGTCTTGAACTTACTATGGATAAATGAGTAGCTCAGCGTAGCTCAAACCATTTCACCGGACGGTAATTACCGGACAATGTCAGTTCCGTATAGGCTTTCGGGGAATAAAGACGAGTGCTCGACAATAAACCGATACCTAACTTGTTTTCCAGTAAACGGTACTCGCCACCGATATTGATTGTCGAACGAAGACGGGTAGTGCTTCCGGACTCACCCTCTTTCTTGAAATGAAGCAAGTTCTCGAAATCTTCCTTGATAGCGTCAAACTGATCGCCCATGCTCGGTATATCACCGTTATTCTCGCCAATAGCCAGATCAAAGCCGTTAAAGCCGAAAGTTCCATCCAACTTACCTAGCGTGCTACCTCCCTTGCTCCAGCTGATAAAACCTAAATCAAGGACAGCGGCGGATAACATGATATTCTCGGTCAATTGGTACGTAGCACCCAAGTCCACTCCCATACCGAAACCGCTAAGACCCGGAGAATCGAAATCAAAGCTATTATAATAATCACGGCCTTGCTCGTCTACTTCCATTTCCGGAACCAAGCCTTTCATATTCGTCTGCAATGTACCGGTAGAGGTAACTTTCCAGCTAGTCTCTCCCATCTCAGCATGCATCTGATCGATCGTAGCGTCCATAGAACCTACGCCCCATAACAATTTAACCTTACCTCCGACTGTCAACTTATCCGTGATAGGACGAGAATATCCTACACCTGTCTCCAAATAAGCCTCGGCGTACGCCCTGATATTACGAATATCATAGGTACTCTGAGATCCATTACCCTTTTTCATGAACTCGAACAATGTCTTCGGAGCACGAATATTCGCCAAGCCCTTGATAGAAACATCAACCGTCCAGAATCCCTTGCCGGCGTACCAGCCACCGGATAGAACCTGCGTGCCAAAATCCATGTTTACCTGATTCTCATCCTTCAAGCCATTCAGGAAAGACTCGGTATTCACGGAGTTATCCATGAACGTAACGGTCTCACCATTCTTCGGATAAATAAAATTATCCACAGCTATTCCGTTCGTACCATACGAAGCGCCAACCGCGCCTAATACCGGAATGGAGACATAGCCTCTCTCGGACGATACGCCGGATTCATTGTCGTGCGTGCGTAGAGGATTGCATGAAGTAAGAAGTTCGTATTTGCTGGGCGGATACCGACATCCCCACAGTGGTCAATAAACATAAAGCGCACAGACCTCTCTTATACATATTATATATAGTATTCATCTTTCTTTTTCGTAATTTAAATGTTAGTACTGGGATCAAATAGAAATTCCGCCTTCTTTCTTGAGTTTCAAGTTGAAGGTCGTTTTCTGGCCTTTCTTCAAAGCCTCGCTTTGATCTCTACCCGTTAAATGTAAATTCAGGTCTATATGACGTGCGTCCTTCATTTTCGGCATATCCTCCTTCGTGATCTCGAAGACAACCTCTCCGGATTGTCCTTTTACCTCTTGCGCCGGAAATTGGATATCTACCGGTACATTGTTCTCATCCATGATCACCATCTCGATAGACATATCGAACGGCATCTCGTTCGTAACCTCTCCATAGATCCTCGCGCTTCCGTCCGAGAAAATATAGTCTACGAAATCCTCATCAAAAGCGTCCTCGATCCGCTCGACGGATACGGCGCTAAATTCCGGTGCCGGAGTCAACGGAAGCTCTACCGCATAACGTAACTCACTCAAGCATCCGCAGGAGCGTTCGCCCATTGTTTGCTATCAGCGGACAAAGACAAATGTATTTTTTGAGGAACAATCTGTACGATTCCCGGTAACTTCTCGTTCTTGACAAACTTAAAAGCATCCGTCTTCGGATCAAGAGGGCCGATCCAAATATTAGGAGACACCGTTGACAAGGTAAAATCAGAGGAAGTAGCCTCCTTTTTACTTGCGTTCTCAGCCTCGATAGACAAGCTACAATCCAAAGAGGCATTCTTTACATTCGACTTTAACGTAATGTGGGGGTTCGTTAACGCCAAAACGAAATCGCCATCGAACAAGCCATCGATATCCCCAGTCGTTATATCTTCCGAGGCGATCTCCACTTTATCAGAGGCGGCCCGTAAGCTTTTCCCCTTAATCTTCATCTCTCCATCATAGATCATGACGTAAGCCCCGTCGACTTCCCGAATGGAAGGGACTTTCTCTACATTCACAACGTCATCCGACGTTACATAACCCGTACCGAGGGAGCTACCCAAGACTCACCCATTACCGCATCGTCCGTATTGACATCGCTTAAATCATACTTACTATCCACACATGCCGCTAAACAGCAAGATGATAGCAATAGCATCACCAAATGTTTGTTTTTCATATAAAGTTATTTTTATCAAAATTATGACCCTAACAGCGCACAAAAATAAACAAAATAAATGAAAGTTTAGCCATAAAAAAAGAGTGGCATCGTATTATTAACGCCACTCTTAGCTTATACTATCTTTGACAATCAAAATATTCTTCCGCAAATACGAATCTTCATGACCGGATAAACCGTTAGCTTATCCATGATCTTCGTAAAGGTATCATCCTCGTCTATCTCATTCAACAAGTCCTTTACATCCCCTGAATCCGTATACACCTCCGGTTTGCCATGGAATTGCACACCCAGCTCAAACATCACGCCAACCCGTTTCTTAGGAACCGCACGACCGAATCCAAGACCTAGATAAGGACGAAAACCGGACACTTTCAATCCACCGGATACATTACCGTTATTATCCACCGGAATCGTATAATCACCGATAACTATGCCCGCACTTTCTCCTTGGGCGATCAGGTCTTTCAGCTTATCACTATGTCCTTCTATCTTCACCAAGGAAGAACCACCGAAATAGGCGCCGGCCGCAACGAAGAACGAAGAAGCGTGAGGAAACGGGTAAACATTCACCAACAACTGTCCGGAAGTACGTTTCAAGCTACCTTTGACATCCATGGAGTATGTATCATTATACACACCCGCTCGCGGATCGTTAACATCTACATCCACGTCCGTATTAATGCTGAAACCCGGCATAAAGGTAAGACCACCTCTCAACGCCAGATAAGGCGTAATAGGAGTAGCGACTTCCACATCTACACCCGTCAAACCAACACCCACTCCTGCCGAAACAGAATTGAAAATCCCTAACTCCTTTTGAGCTGAGATAAAATTACACGTCGCAAACATGCTCACGAACGCACAAAGAAGAAATAGTCTTTTCATTTTCACCATATAAGTTAAATTGTTATTCACCCTAGACTCACAAAAATAAATAAAAAACATGAAACATTCGTTGTAAAAAAGAAAAAGCGACATCGAATTTGCCTCGATGTCGCTTTTTTACGGATAAAGTATACTATTTTACGTAAAGCGTACGTTATTCCTCCTCAGAATCGTCTTCCTTCATATTATGGAATACGTTTTGAACGTCTTCGTCTTCCTCTAATTTCTCGATAATCTTCTCGATAGACTCACGCTGTTCCGGAGTAACCTCCTTCAAATCGTTCGGAATACGTACGAACTCACTACTCAAGATCTCGAAACCATTCTCCTCCAAATATTTCTGGATCGCCGAATTCTGCGCGAACTCACCATAAAGAACAACCTCGTCCTCGTCTTCCTCAACCTCATCTACACCGAAGTCGATCAACTCCAACTCTAGGTCTTCTAAAGAAAGATCCTCTTTTTTAGCGATATGGAATACGCATTTATGATCGAACAAGAACTCCAAGCTACCGGATGTTCCCAGAGAACCACCGTTCTTATTGAAATAACTACGAACGTTGGCTACCGTACGAGTCGTATTATCCGTAGCGGTCTCAACGAAGATAGCGATACCGAAAGGACCATATCCCTCATAGTTCATCTCCTTATAATCCGTGAAATCCTTGGATACGGCACGTTTAATGGCACGCTCCACGTTCTCCTTCGGCATATTCTCCTTTTTGGCGTTCTGCATCAACACACGTAAACGAGGATTATTCTCAGGCTCCGGCCCACCTTGTTTTGCCGCGATCGTGATTTCCTTACCTAACTTCGTGAATACACGGGCCATATTGCCCCAACGCTTAAACTTTCTCGCTTTACGAAACTCAAACGCTCTTCCCATATGTTTATCAGTTTATCTTTATTTTATGTAATTAAATTCTTATCTCAATTGAGCACCTAGCTTTTGTTCCAGATTCGTCTGGATCTTCTTCATGATAGCGTCGATCTGCTTATCGTTCAAAGTCTTGCTCTCATCTTGCATGAAGAAGCTTACGGCATACGACTTCTTGCCCGCCGGAAGGTTCTTGCCCTCGTAAACGTCGAACAGAGATACTTCCTTCAATAGCTTGCGATCGCTATCCTTAGCGATTTTCTCGACCTCGCTAAACTGTACGCTCTTATCAAGCAACAACGCCAAGTCACGTTTAACGGCCGGGAACTTGGAAATCTCGGAGAAGGTTACTTTCGCCTTCTTGATCTCCTTCATCAATTGGGTCCACGACAACTCAGCGTAATAAACCTCCATATCGATATCCAGCATCTTACGAAGTTTCTTGCTTACGATACCCATCGTACCCAATTGACGTCCGGAACCGGTCGTGATACTTAGGCCCGAAGAATAGATATCATTCGTCAAGTTACCGAAAATAACCCGTTTCATATCCACGCCCAAGCGAGCTAAGATATTCTCTACGTAAGCCTTCAACTCATAAACGGAAGATTTCTCGTCCGGATGCGCCCAGTTGTTCTCCACCCGGTTGCCGGCTACCAGATGCCTAGACGGTAATCCTCGCTGAACTGCGCCAAGGTCTCATCTTCCTTCTTGTTATCGATATTATAATCATAGCAATTACCGAACTCATAGAAACGGACATTGCCATTCTTACGCTTCATGTTATGCTCGATGCTCTCCAAGCCTCCGAACAACAAGGTCTGACGCATGCAGTTCAAATCAGCGCTTAACGGGTTCATCAACATGACACAATGCGCTTCCGGATAAACAGACAGATCCGTATAATAAGCGGAGCGTGTCAAGGAATTGTTCATGATCTCGTTGAAACCACAACCGCAAAGTTGCTCCGAGATCAAGTTCTGCAATTTCCAGCTACGATCCGTAGGAGTCTGGTAACTTAAATTGGACTTCACGTTATCACTGAACTCCACGTTATTATATCCGTAGATACGAAGAATGTCCTCGATCACGTCTACATCACGCTGCACATCGATACGATATACGGGAACATGCAAAGTCAAGCCCTCGGCAGTCTCGGATACGATCTCCATCTCAAGGCTTGCCAAGATACTTTTCACGGTTTCTACCGGAATATCCTTACCGATCAACGTATTGATCTTCTCGTAAGTCACCTCAACCGTATACGGTTCCGCCACGGTAGGATAAACATCCTGTACGGCACCCGTGATCTTACCTCCCGCCAACTCTTGTATCAACAGGCGGCACGTTTCAATACATACATCGTATTGTTCGGATCCAAACCACGCTCGAAGCGGAAAGAAGCGTCCGTATTCAAGCCAAAACGACGAGCGGTCTTGCGAATCCACGTCGGATGAAAACAAGCGGATTCCAAGAATACGTCGGTGGTCTCCTCCGTCACGCCGGAATCCAAACCGCCGAACACGCCACCGATACACATAGGTTCCTCGACGTTACAAATCATCAAGTCACGATCGGTCAACGTACGCTCCACGCCATCCAACGTGACGAATTTCGTACCAGCCTCGGCCGCCTTGACAATCACTTTATTTCCTTTGATCTTACCCGCATCAAAAGAGTGTAAAGGCTGCCCTAACTCATGCAGGATAAAGTTCGTTATATCCACTACGTTATTGATGGGACGAAGGCCGATCACACGCAAGCGGTTTTGTAACCACTCCGGCTCTCCTTCACCGTAACGCCCTTGATCGTAACACCGGAATAACGGGGACAAGCCTCCGTATTCTCTACCACGACCTCTACGCCCGGTGTCTCGTCATCGATCTTGAAAGCGTCTACCGAAGGACGTCTCAATTCGGCGGGCTTGCCGTTTTGCTTCAAATAAGCGGCCAAGTCACGGGCGACACCGAAATGGGAAGTAGCGTCTACACGGTTCGGGGTGATATCCACCTCCAGCACGTAGTCGCTCTTTACATTATAATAATCTTTAGCTAACGTACCTACAACAGCATCGGCGGGAAGTACGATAATACCGTTATGGTCGGTACCGATACCGATCTCGTCCTCGGCGCAAATCATACCGTTGGACTCAACGCCACGGATCTTGGATCTCTTGATGGTAAAGCATTCGTCACCGTCGTACAGTTTCGTACCGTTCACGGCTACGACCACTTTCTGTCCGGCAGCCACGTTCGGGGCACCGCATACGATTTGTAAAGGAGCCTCGCCACCTACATTTACGGTCGTAATATGTAAATGGTCAGAATTCGGGTGTTCCTCACAAGTTAACACTTCACCGATAACCAGTCCCTCAAGTCCGCCCTTAATGGTTTGAACTTCCTCTACTCCACCGGTTTCCAAACCGATAGAGGTAAGCGCCGCAGCAACTTCTTCTGGCTCCAGATCGAAATCAAGATACTCTTTCAGCCAATTGTAAGATATATTCATCGCTATAAAATTTATTCTCTAAAGAGACGGCCTCTATTGATAGCCGCCGAATTGACGGACAAAAGTACGAATAATAATTCAAACGATACAAAAATATCCTCATGAACTTCTACGAACTCTTAACTGCGCCAACGCATGCGTTTCATTCATTCTTAATTTTCTATCGCGAATCATAGATAATAGAGACTCACTTTACGATGAGTCAGAATAAAGATGTACCTTTGCGGGAGGTTTTAACGTTACAACTATTTTTTATGCGTATAGATATACTTACCGTACTTCCCGAGATGATCGAGGGGATGATTAATTGCTCTATCGTCAAGAGGGCGCAAGATAAAGGATTAGCGGAGATTCATTTACATAACCTACGGGATTACACCACTAATAAATGGAGGCGGGTGGATGATTATCCGTTCGGAGGAGAGGCCGGAATGGTGATGCAGATCGAACCGATAGACCGGGCGATCTCAGCGTTGAAAAGCGAACGGGAATATGACGAGGTAATCTATACCTCCCCGGATGGCGAGACACTCAACCAGCCCATGGCCAACAGTATGTCTTTACTAAATAATATGATTATCCTCTGCGGGCACTATAAAGGGATCGACTATCGTATCCGTGAGCATTTGATAACGAAAGAGATATCCGTAGGAGACTATGTCCTTACCGGAGGAGAGCTGGCCGCCGCTATCATAACCGACGCCGTGGTACGCTTGATACCGGGAGCGATCGGCGACGAGCAAAGCGCCCTCTCCGACTCCTTCCAAGATGACTTACTGGCCCCGCCTGTTTATACACGTCCCGCCGATTACAAAGGTTGGAAAGTACCCGAGGTACTATTATCCGGGCACCAGCGCAAGATCGAAGAATGGCGCTTGCAACAAGCACAAGAGCGTACGGCACGCCTCGGCCGGATTTATTGAAATAGCAGCGTTAAAAACAAGGCCGGGATCATCCCCCGATGATACCCCGGCCCCTCTATCCACAAACAATCATGGCTACAACATCACTCTTATTTATTGAAACGTTCTTTCAATTTAGCTAACATGTCTTTTGTCATGGCATCCAAATCATACTCCGGCTTCCAGCCCCACTCTTGGCGGGCGCAAGTGTCATCCAAGGAGTTCGGCCACGACTCGGCTATAGCCTGACGCAAAGGATCTACCTCATACTCCATTTGGAAGTCCGGCATATATTTCTTGATATTATTAAAGATGATCTCCGGATCGAAACTCATCGACGCAATGTTGAAAGAGTTGCGATGAACGAACTTCGTAGAATCCGCCTCCATAATCTCGATAGCGGCACGCAAGCCGTCCGGCATGTACATCATATCCATGAAAGTACCGGCTGCGATCGGGCAAACGAATTTCTCGCCCTTAGCGGCCGAATAGTAAATATCGACAGCGTAATCCGTCGTACCACCACCCGGAGGTGTCACATAAGAGATCAATCCGGGGAACCGAACCGAACGTGTGTCCACGCCGAAACGGATATTATAATAATCACTTAACAACTCACCGGATACCTTCGTCACGCCGTACATCGTACGAGGATTACGGATCGTATCTTGAGGAGTCTTGTCTTTCGGGGTATTGTTACCGAAAACGCCAATAGAGCTCGGCGTAAATACGGCGCAGTGCATCTCACGGGCCACCTCAAGCACATTGAACAAGCCCCCCATTCCGATCTTCCACGCCAACTGAGGTTTAGCCTCTGCTACAGCCGACAAAAGAGCCGCCAAGTTGTAGATCGTATCAATATTATATTTTGATACCGTCTCAGCGATCTGCTGCTCGTTCGTGATATCCACGATAGCGGAAGGTCCCGATTCTAACAACTCGCCTTTAGGTTCCGCACCCGGGATATAACCCGCTACTATGTTCCCACCGTAGATACTTCTTAATTTCATGGTTAACTCTGATCCGATCTGACCGGTAGAACCAATTACTAATACATTCTTCATCGCGTTTAATGAGATTTAAGTTTTTTTCCGTCGGCAAAGGTATAGAGAATAAAACAGTTTAGACATGAATTTCTTCTCTTTTTTAGTATTAAAATTCAAAAAAAAAACAGACCTTTGTCTGTCGCTTTGACAACGAAGCTACTACTCACATCTAAATACTAATAAAAAACGAAGTTTTTATGTACGGAAAACTTAAAGAATTCTTGACAAATGAACTTGAAGGCATCAAAGCCGCTGGTTTATACAAGAACGAGCGTATCATTACTACGCCACAGAGAGCCGACATCAAAGTAAATGCCGGAAGTGATGTTTTGAACTTCTGCGCCAACAACTATCTTGGCCTGTCCGATAACCAACGACTGATCAAGCCGCGAAAGAAGCCATGGATACACACGGTTATGGTATGTCGTCCGTTCGTTTCATCTGTGGAACGCAGGATTTGCACAAGCAATTGGAAGCAGCCATCTCCGACTATTTCAAGACTGAGGACACGATCCTTACGCCGCATGTTTCGACGCTAACGGTGGTTTGTTCGAGCCGTTGTTTGGCGAGGAAGACGCTATCATCTCGGATGCCTTGAACCACGCCTCTATCATCGACGGCGTTCGTTTATGCAAGGCTAAACGTTACCGCTACGCTAACGCCGATATGGCGGACTTGGAGCGTTGCCTACAAGAGGCGCAGGCCCAACGTCACCGTATCATCGCCACGGACGGCGTGTTCTCCATGGACGGCAATGTCGCTCCGATGGACAAGATTTGCGAGCTTGCCGAGAAATATGACGCATTGGTTATGGTGGACGAGTCTCACTCTGCCGGTGTCGTAGGCCCGACGGGTCATGGCGTAGCCGAGCAGTTTGATGTTTACGGACGTGTAGATATCTTCACGGGTACGCTGGGTAAGGCGTTCGGTGGTGCCATGGGTGGCTTCACGACCGGAAAGAAGGAGATTATCGATATGTTACGTCAGCGTTCTCGCCCCTACTTGTTCTCTAACTCCGTGGCTCCGGCCATCGTAGGCGCAAGCTTGGAGATGTTCAAGATGTTGAAGGAGAGCGACGCTTTACATACGAAATTAATGAACAACGTAAGTTACTTCCGCGACAAGATGCTGGCAGCCGGTTTCGATATCAAGCCGACTCAATCCGCTATCTGTGCCGTTATGTTGTACGACGCTAAGTTGTCTCAAGATTTTGCCGCCAAGATGCAGGAAGAGGGTATTTACGTAACCGGTTTTTATTACCCGGTAGTACCGAAGGGACAAGCTCGTATCCGTGTACAATTGTCCGCCGGCCACGAGACTGAGCATCTGGACAAGCTATCGCCGCGTTTATCAAGGTAGGAAAAGAGCTAGGCGTTATCAAATAACACCTCTCTCATTCATCATACAAGGCCACATCCGGGCAAGATGATCTGGATGTGGCTTTTTAATCACTAAGAACAATCATGCAACTCAGTAACTACCATAGTCATTGTACTTTTTGTGATGGAAGAAGTATTCCGGAGGATTTCGTGAGATTCGCCATAACACACGGGTTCCGTGCGTACGTTTTCCTCCCACTCGCCGCTTCCGTTCGAGACCTTCTGGAATATGTCTAAAGACGATATGCCGGAGTATCTGCAAGAGATAAACCGACTGAAACAGAAATACAGCGATCAACTAGAAATATATGCCGGTCTGGAGATTGATTATCTGGACGAGACCTATAACGCCTCGATCCCCTATTTCCAAGAGTTGCCTTTGGACTACCGGATCGGTTCCATCCATTTCTTGCCCGTATCAGAGCGTCTGGTCGAAGAGAACATGGTCTGTATAGACGGCTCATTCAGGGAATACGCCCACTCCGTGGAGCGTCATTTCGAGGGAGATGTCCGGTTGCTTGTCAAGCGTTTCTTCGATACCACGATGAAAATGATAGAGGCCGGAGGCATCGATATCGTCGGGCATATGGACAAGATCTATATGAACGGACAGAAATACGAGATCTTCAATTTTGAGGAGGATTGGTATCGGAAGCCTTTTGAGGCTTGTCTGGATCTGGTTCAGGAGAAAGGATTGATGGTAGAGGTCAACACCAAGAACTGGACCAAGAAAAAAGAGCTTTACCCCCGTGTGGAATACCTATCACGGATGCGGGAAATGAATATCCCTGTCATGGTGAACTCCGATTGCCATTATCCGGATTTGGTGAACGACGGTCGCAAGGAGGCTTTCAAGTTGCTGAAGCAAGCCGGCTTCAAGTCCACCCGTGAGCTCGTGAAAGGCAAATGGCAAGATATCGCCCTCTAGGATTTATTTTTCCGCTTATACAGGAAGGATTGCCAACGTTCCTCGGCGTTCCCTTGACGAAACATGTCATAACGTGCCATCGTAAAGAACAGATCCGATAAACGATTCACGAACGCCATGATCCCGGCAGGAACCGGGTCTTTCCGATTCAATGTCCACAAGCGGCGTTCGGCCCTGCGGGTGATCGTACGGGCCAATTGGAGGTGCGCCGAAACAGGTGTGCCTCCCGGAAGGATAAAATACCCGTTATCCTCCATCTGGGCGGATAGATCATCGATATGGGACTCACAAAAGACGGTCAAATCATCGGGAAGCGGATTCGGATTCTTATCACGGATCGCCGATGGTGTCGCCACATGAGACATCACGGCCATCATCTCACGCTGTATCCTACCCAGCAACACCTGCCATTCATGATCGGGAGGCAGCAACGTACGGACAATGCCGATCTCGGCGTTCAACTCATCCAACGTCCCATTCGCCTCAATACGGATGTCATCCTTATCGACACGCTCACCGCCATGTATGCCGGTTTTTCCTTTATCTCCTCCACGGGTATATATTCTCATAGGATACTCATTTAGGACTTATGTAAAAAGACTACCGTATTCCGGCGATAAACACTATAGTATTCATTTCCAAACACTACTGTATTTATCCACGAATACTATAGTGCTCTCACACGAACACAATAGTCTTTTCTATTTGTTAATCAAAGAAGTGCTTAAACTTACTGAAGATTTTCTCTTTCATCGTCTTATTAGGCTGGAAGTTCGGTGAATTCTCCAATCCGTTCAGCGTCTCTTTCTCCGTAGACGACAAAGTCTCGGGGATATATACACTCACGTTCACCAACAAATCGCCCGTACCATAACTATTGATGGAAGGAAGTCCTTTATTACGCAAACGAAGCACCTTACCCGGCTGTGTACCCGGCTCGATCTTCAATTTCGCCTTTCCGTCGATGGTCGGGACCTCTACCGTGGCTCCCAAGGCTGCTTGCGGAACACTCAATAGCAGGTTGTATAACAGATCGTTCTCATCACGAATCAACTCCGGATGCGGTTCCTCCTCGATAAGGATCAATAAGTCGCCGTTGATTCCACCATGTCGTGCGGCGTTGCCTTTACCATTCATGGAGAGCTGCATGCCCTCGGCTACACCGGCAGGGATATTGATCGTGATAATCTCATCGTCGCGAACGACGCCCTCACCGTTACACTCCGTACATTTCTTGACAACGATCTTGCCCTCGCCACCACAAGTAGGACAAGTCGTCTGCGTCTGCATCTGCCCAAGGATCGTGTTGGCGATACGGGTAACGACACCGCTACCTTTACACGTATCACACGTTTTCACACCCTCCGAGCCTTCCGCCCCGCTACCGTGACAATGCGAACAAGGCACATACTTCTTCACCTTGATCTTTTTTTCCACGCCGTTAGCATCTCTTTCAGGTTCAGCTTCACCTTCACACGCAAGTCCGATCCACGGTTCACCCGGCGTCCTCCACGAGAACCGCCGAAACCACCGAAGCCACCAAAACCGCCAAAATGTCCACCAAAGATGTCACCGAACTGGGAGAAGATATCCTCCATGGACATACCACCACCGAAGCCGCCACCTTGTGAAGCCCCGCCGACACCCGCATGGCCGAATTGGTCATAACGCTGACGCTTTTGCGGATCGCTCAACACGTCGTATGCCTCTGCCGCCTCCTTAAAGTTCTCCTCCGCTTGCTTATCGCCCGGGTTCTTATCCGGGTGGAATTGTATCGCCTTCTTACGGTACGCTTTCTTTATCTCATCCGCCGATGCATTCTTCTCAACGCCCAGCACTTCATAGTAATCCCTTTTAGCCATCCTTGTATTTGTTATTTGCCGATTTTCCGATTATTCTCCCACTACTACTTTAGCGTGACGTATTACCTTGTCAAATAAGGTATATCCAGTTTGTACGCAATCCAATACCTTGCCCTTCATGTCCGGTTCCGGAGCGGGAATCGTAGCGATAGCCTCAAACTCCTCCGTGTTGAACGGCTTGCCTATGGCCTCGATCGGCTTTACGCCCTGCTGAGACAGATAGCCCATGAACTTACCGAAAATCAAGTCCACGCCTTCTTTAACGGCTCTACATCCTCAGCCGTGCGGACGTTCTGCAAAGCACGCTCGAAATCGTCGATAATAGGAAGAAGGTTCTTTAACGCACCCTCGCCGCCAGTCTTGATCAAATCGGCCTTCTCACGCATCGTACGTTTACGGTAATTGTCAAACTCCGCCATCAAGCGCAGGTGGGAATCGTTCAATTCGTTATATTTCTTTTGCAAGGCTTCCACCTCGCCCGACACATTGTCAGAGCCGGCAGTTTCATCTGCCGCATTTGACTGTTCTTCCTGCAAATTTGTCGCTTCCTCATTATTCACGTTTTCGTTTTTTGAAGCGTTTTCTTTTTTCTCGTTTGGATTCATCTTGCTCATAATCTATCTGATTTTTTTCATTACTAACTAATTGTAAGCGAAATACGGTACCACATAAATACCCTTAAAAAGTATATACACAGCATCCATATCAAGTTCATACACTATTATAGCAGCAAATATATTGCCAACTATTCCACCACATCAAAAATATCTTTACCTTTGCCTATGTTTTAAACGAAACAGGTATTTTTAGAGTAAATAAAATTCCAGAATATGATGAGAAGTGTGATTTTATCAACGTTACTATTAGTATTGGCGGTCTGTACGGTTTCCGCCCAAAACAGGAATACATCCATCTGCCGACTAGGCTTCACATACGATATCAGCCAGAGCAAGAACTGGGGAAACAACAAGCCGGTCATTAAAAGCGTCATCCCTTATTCATCCGCCGAGCAAGCAGGTATTAAGAAATACGACGTGATCGAGGAGATCAACGGTGTACCTGTGACGGAAATATCTGTCGATGAGATCCCACAACTGCTGAATCCCGCCGGAAGAAACGATGTCCTATTGACTATCAGCAACCTTTCCTCTCCTTCTAAACAAGTATTGGTAAAGAAGGACTGCAAGAAAAGTAACGCCATCACGGAAGACCAGCTGGCGTCCGCCTATGCGATGTATAGCTTGGAGACAACCAATGAGCAAGAATTCGTATGCCCGTTCAAGACTACCGTCACATCCGACGGCGTAGATTTCGGTAACTTCAAGACATTCGCCTTCTCGACCATCGACGAGAATAACCGTAAACTGGAAACGGTCATCAACGAATGCATCGAGAACGAGTTGACCAAAAAAGGACTTACGGTTGATATCGCGAAGCCGGATTTATTGATACAGACTTTCTATTTTTTCGATAAGAACCCGAACTATCTGGGAGCGAATAAAGTATTGGTAGAAAAAGAACCGACTTACCGGTACAACTTCTCGCACAGTAAGATGGAGAAATTCCCGTTCTTGAATTACGCCGCCGCCGAAGCGGAAGCCGAATATCTGTTGCAATTCGGTATCCGTATCATCGATCAAAAAGATATCCCGGACGTGTACTCTGGGAATGTGAGGCGAACGAGTTGCTGGAAGACTCTTATCGTTTAGACGAATACGCCCGGGTGCATGTCCCGTTGATGTGTATGCAATACCCATACACGAAATACGGACGTAACGTACCGTTCAAGGTGAGCAAGAAGACCTATAATTATACGGGGATCAGCTACGATATCGATAAATTGGATCAAGTGGTTGACGTAGATCGTAACTCTCCCGCTTATGCGGCAGGCATCCGTCCTCGTGACATTATAGAAAAGATCGGCCGCCATAAGATGGATCATTCGGCAGAGGAGTTCTCATCCGCTACAAACGCTTTATCACGAACACGATGCAATATCGTGATCCGAAGACGATGTTTACGGACGCGAACGGTTTCAAATATTGCATGTTTTGGGACGTATTCAAATATCCCCAAATAGCGGATGCGTCGCAAAGCTCCGATTACTTGCCGGCGTTCTCTTATTTATACTATTTCGCCCCTTATATTAATCCGTCCGGCAACAACGCCTGTACATTTAATATAAAGCGTGGCAAGACAAAATTAGAAGTAATTATCCGTCCTACCATTCGCTCTGAAGTGACGGTAGAGATCAAATAAAGATTTTACAAACACGTGATATATCCACAAAATTTTGAACAAAAGACGGGCTTTGATAAGATCCGTCACTTAATCACAGAAAAATGTTTAAGCCCGCTCGGGGAAGAGCGGGTAGCGGAGATGGGATTCTCCGCCGATTTCGAGGTCGTATCCAAGCGATTGGAACAAACCGATGAGTTTATCCGTATCCTACACGGAGACACGGAATTCCCCGCCAGTTATTTCTTCGACGTGCGCTATTCCTTGAAACGGATTCGGCCGGAAGGTACTTGGCTGGATGAACGGGAGTTGTTCGACCTCAAACGTTCCTTGCAAACGATCAATGACATCGTACGCTTCTTCAAGCCTATGGACGATGAGGAAATCAAGTATCCGGCCTTAACTGAATTGGCGGGAGATATCTTTGTCTTCCCCCAATTGATTGGAAAGATCGATAGCATCCTCGATAAATTCGGCAAGGTCAAGGACAGTGCTTCCTCCACCCTATCGCAAATCCGCAGGGAGATAACGATCACGATGAGCGGTATATCCCGCAGCCTGCAATCCATCCTCCGTGCGGCACAATCAGACGGGGTTGTCGATAAGGACGTGACACCGACCATGCGCGACGGTCGTTTGATGATCCCGGTAGCCCCGGCCTTCAAACGAAAGATAAAAGGTATCGTACATGATGAGTCCGCCAGTGGCAAGACGGTCTTTATAGAGCCGGAGGTGGTCGTGGAAGCGAATAACCGCATCCGGGAACTGGAAGGGGAAGAACGCCGGGAAATCATTAAGATACTGACGGAATTCACGAACGTGATCCGTCCTTTAGCCCCGGATATCCTACAATCTTACGAGTTTCTTGCCGACATTGACTTCATTCGTGCGAAAGCGTTATTCGCGGAGCAAGTCAAGGCGATCAAGCCGATCGTGGAGGATAAGCGACAAATGGATTGGGTACGTGCCGTGCATCCGCTCTTATTCCTGTCTTTACAGAAACAGGGCAAGCAGGTAGTTCCCCTCGATATCGAGCTGACCGAGGGAAAACGGATCTTGATCATATCCGGTCCGAACGCCGGTGGTAAATCCGTTTGCCTGAAAACGGTCGGATTACTTCAATACATGTTGCAATGTGGTTTATTGATTCCTTTGCATGAGCGATCAAGAACCGGGATCTTCGAGCATATATTCATCGATATAGGCGATGAGCAAAGCATCGAGAATGATTTAAGTACCTACAGTTCCCACCTTACCAACATGAAGTATTTCGTGAAGAATTGTAACGAGCGGACCATTATCCTAATCGATGAGTTCGGTAGCGGTACGGAACCCCAGATTGGCGGCGCTATCGCCGAGGCTTTATTGGATCGCTTCAACCGGAATCATAGCTTTGGGGTAATCACGACCCACTACCAGAATTTGAAGCATTTCGCCGAGGATACGGAGGGTATCGTAAACGGTGCCATATTGTACGACCGCCATTTGATGCAGCCCTTGTTCAAGCTTTCTATCGGAAACCCGGGTAGCTCGTTCGCCGTAGAGATCGCACGCAAGATCGGTCTGCCCGAGGACGTGATAGCCGACGCTTCCGCGAACGTCGGAGCGGATTATATCAATATGGACAAGTACCTGCAAGATATCGTACGCGATAAACGGTACTGGGAAAGCAAACGGCAGAATATCCGTCAGCAGGAGAAAAAACTGGAAGATGTCACTTCCCGTTATGAACAAGACTTGGAAGCCGTAAACAAGCAACGGAAAGAGATCATCCGGGAGGCAAAGGCCGAGGCCCAACGTATTCTAGCGGAGCTAACGCCAAGATCGAGAATACCGTTCGTGAGATCAAGGAGGCCCAAGCGGAAAAAGAACAGACCAAACTGGCTCGCAAAGCCTTGGAAGAGTTCAAGAACTCCGTAATGGCCACCGAAGAAGAAGACGATAAGATCGCACGCAAGATGGCGAAGCTCAAGGAACGGAACGAACGGAAGAAACAGAAACAAAAAGTGACGGCCCAGCCGATATTTAATAAAGAGGTGATAGAGGTCGGCGACAATGTACGCCTTAAAGGGCAGGTTTCCGCCGGAACCGTTATGGAACTACAAGGAAAGCAGGCCGTAGTAGCATTCGGGATGATCAAAAGCACGGTTAAGCTGGAGCAGTTGGAAAAGGTAAGCAAAGGCCAGATCAAACGGGAAATCCAGAAAAGCACGTTCGTCAGCTCCCAGACCACTGACAATATGCATGAGAAGAAGATAAACTTTAAGCAAGAAATCGATGTGAGAGGAATGAGGGGCGATGAGGCATTGCAAAGCGTGACCTATTTTATCGACGACGCCATTCAAGTCGGGGCAGGCAAGGTTCGTATCTTGCATGGAACCGGTACGGGTATCTTACGTCAGCTAATCCGGGATTATCTGCGCACGGTTCCCGGTGTCCGTCGTTTTCAAGACGAGCATGTGCAGTTCGGAGGCGCCGGCATCACCGTTGTTGAATTCGATTAAAAAGAGATCCTTATTATGAGACGGAATGAATATACACACAGGAGAAGACATATATCCAACCGGCATTTATCGGATAAGTATTATTACGCCGGCGAACATGAGACAGCAACCGGCATCCGTCTCACGCAATACAACGAACAATCTTTGCATACGAAAGAGGTGCGGATAACCGACACCTCTTTCAGCAAACTATCCGACTCGGATCAGATCAATTGGTTCGAGGTTAGCGGATTGACCAATGCGGATGCCATTACCCGTATCGTAAAAGATTTCGGACTGCATAATCTGGACGCTAAGGATATCTTGACTCCCCAACACGTGGTCAAGGTAGAGGAATACAAAGGACGAATGCTTATCGTATTAAACTCCTGCTATTACGATGTCAATAACGAGATGCGGTCTGAGCACATCAGTATACTGGTAGCGAACAATACGGTTATCACTTTTACGGAAAGCAACAACCCTGTATTCGAGGCCGCTCATAAAGCGCTACTATCCAACATGCTGAACATCCGGAAAAAAGGCAGTGGATTGCTGCTCGCTTTCCTTCTAAACACGATCATAGCGAATTTAGTAGAATCCGCCTCAAAGGTAGAAGAGATACTAGAGGATATAGAAGAGACTTTGCTCGATCCTAAGAACGATCAGGGTAATATGGGTTCCCTAATCCAACAACACCGCCATGAGTACATGATTATCCGTAAGAATAGCCTACCGCTGAAAGATCAATTCTCAAAACTATTACGAACAGAGAACGGGATTATCACCCCGGATATCCTGCCGATCTATAATGACCTGCAAGACCAACTCCAATTCGTTATCCAAACAACGGAAAGCTGCCGGGAAATCACCTCTTCCCTTGTCGATCTTTATATATCCAATAACGATCTTAGGATGAACGCCATCATGAAACGGCTGACGATTGTCTCCACCCTTTTCATCCCTTTGACATTCTTGGTGGGCGTATGGGGTATGAACTTCAAGATAATGCCGGAATTGGATTGGCGTTACGGTTATTTCATAGCTTGGGCCGTCATGATAGTTACCGGAGTATTGACTTGGCTATATATGAAACGAAAGGATTGGTATTAAAACCAATCCTTACGATCTGAAGAATTTCTTCCTATACTTATAAAAAGTATTCTTAGAGACGTTGAAATGCTCGCAAATCGATCCTACCGATTCTCCCCGCTCCAACATGTTCATGATCTCCCCCTTATGGGCATCCAAGAAGAACAACTTGGATTCCGAGCCTTTAGGACGTCCCAACCGCTTTCCCGTACTTTTCACCTGTTCCAAGGCGTCTTTTGTACGTATGGAAACCAGACTGTGATCAATCTCGTCTACTTGCTTGAAGACATTAATCATCAATTGGCGATCCATCCGGTCATCGAATATATAACGGTCGTTTATACAATAGACCGTCACGTCCTTCTCCATGCAAACGGTAAGTATCCCCATCAACTCATATAAGGTAAGACACAAACGGGTAATATCCGATACGATCAAGGCATCCCCTTTCTTCAAGCGTTCGAGAACAAGTTTTAACTTTGGTCCCGGCTGTTTCGCTTTCTCTCCGGATACTTCCATGACCCATTTATCCACATGGATATCTTTGGCCGCGGCAAAAGAAGAGATCTCTTCCCTTTGAATATCCAAGTGTTGCCGGTCCGTAGCCACATTTAAATACGCTATCGTCATAAATTTCACTAATTGTTTCTAGCGTGAAGGTACAAAAAGAATGAGTATATCTTCAAGATTATGGGATGTTTAACGCTTTATTTCGTACATTTGCGTTTATATTCATATATTATGATAACACATATACGAGTAGCTAGCCAACAATTGGAACAATCCCGATTCGAGTCCCCGAAAGAATTGGTCTCTTGGATGGGCGCTATCCAGGCGCAGGAGTATGAGATGGCCAAATGGGCGATCGGTATTCGCTTGAGATCCTCTTCCCTTGAAACGGTAAATGAGGCTTTGATACAAAGGTGATATTCTAACTGTAC
>ENA-OQAA01000320-OQAA01000320.1-human-gut-metagenome-genome-assembly--contig:-NODE-320-length-34238-cov-6.560230_pt1 | contig 34238 bp, 36 predicted proteins | sample MGYA00242489_ERZ504515 | MGnify/ENA primary metagenome ERZ504515 (study PRJEB26092, sample SAMD00036237) | human gut metagenome | host: Homo sapiens | study: EMG produced TPA metagenomics assembly of... | reverse complement strand
TTACCGGAATAGAACGCTGCTCACTCCAATGGATTAAATCGGGAGAAGAAGCGTAACCTATAATCCGGTCTGTCCAACTGGAAGTCCACACCATGTGAAAGGTCCGTCCGGCGCCTGACAAATACTAGGGTCACGCATCAGACGGTTCTTCCCGACCGTGGGTATCAAGAATGATTTTCCATGATTCAGGGGAGTCCATGTCAGCCCATCCAAACTATAAGCCAAATGAAGACCGTCCCGACTGTCATTAATGAAATAAGAGAACAAATAAGCCGTATCACCGGCAAATAATCCGGAAACTGCCCCTAACAAGCAGAGCAAACTGAATAATCGTTTTTTCATGTATACAATGATTTAATTGTGAGCATACAAAGATAAAAAGAGATTTGGACTTTTTTCTGCACATACAAGGCATATCCATGTAAAATCGTACAAATATATCGCACATTACCCTTATTTTATACGAATTTCCATCTATATGTACTTCTTTCTATTTACATGCAAATGAAAAGACCTTAATTTAGCAACATCAAATTCAAAGTAAAAAGATACTATGAAAAAAACGTTATTGACAATCTGCCTAACATGGATGTGCTTCTCGTTAAGTGCACAAAAAATTATTGACTTATCCGGAAAATGGTCATTCAGTATAGACCGTCAGGATAATGGAGAAAAAGAAAAATGGTTCAGCCACACATTGAATGACTGCATCAACCTGCCCGGCTCCATGCCCGAGAAACTGAAAGGTGATGAGGTCACCGCAAAGACCCAATGGACAGGCAGTCTCTATGACAGTTCTTACTATTATAATCCATACATGGAAAAATACCGTAAAGAAGGTAATATTAAATTTCCATTCTTTCTGACTCCTGACAAACATTATGTAGGAGCTGCTTGGTATCAGAAAGAGGTGAATATACCTGCCGACTGGAAAGGTGAACGTATTTTGTTGTTTCTGGAACGTCCCCATATAGAAACAACTGTATGGGTAAACAGACAAAAGACAGGAATGCAGAATAGTCTTTGCGTTCCCCATCAATATGATATAACCCGTTATGTCCGTCCCGGAAAATGTACTATCACCATCCGAGTGGATAATCGTATCAAAGAAATCAATGTTGGACCGGATTCACACAGCATAACCGACCAAACTCAAGGAAACTGGAACGGTATTGTAGGACGCATCTGTCTGCAAACGACTCCGAAAACATATTTCGATGATATTCAAATATATCCGGAACCGGAACAAAAACTGGCACGTGTCAAAGTCGTCATCAAAGGTGCAGGCATTACAAAAATAAAATTATCAGCGGAGAGTTTCAATACGGATAAAAAGCATATAGTTCCCGCCATACAACAAGAAATCAAACTTAACAAAGGAGTAACGGAAACAGAAATGGTATTACCTATGGGGAATGATATGCTGCTATGGGATGAATTTCATCCGGCCCTGTACAAACTGAAAGCAGAAGTCACCAATGGGAAAAAAACTGAGATAAAAGAAATACAATTCGGTATGCGCCGATTTGAAATCAAAGGTAAATGGTTTTATGTAAACGGGCGTAAAACTCAGCTTCGCGGAACAGTTGAGAACTGTGACTTCCCGTTGACCGGTTACGCCCCGATGGATGTAGAAAGTTGGGAACGAGTATTCCGTATCTGTCGCAGTTATGGACTGAATCACATGCGTTTCCATTCATTCTGTCCTCCCGAAGCCGCTTTTATAGCTGCCGACCGGGTAGGATTCTATCTGCAACCCGAAGGTCCGAGCTGGCCCAATCATGGTCCTAAATTAGGTTTGGGACAACCTATTGACACCTATTTGATGAACGAAACCATCGCATTAACCAAAGAATATGGCAACTATGCCTCTTATTGCATGTTGGCATGCGGAAACGAACCTAGCGGACGCTGGTAGAATGGGTGACCAAGTTCGTAGAATATTGGGAAAAGAAGGATCCCAGACATGTATATACCGGAGCATCGGTAGGCAACGGATGGCAATGGCAACCCCGCAACCAATATCATGTAAAGGCAGGGGCACGTGGCCTGACCTGGTCTAGAAGACAGCCATCCACCCAAGACGATTATCGTTTCCAGAATCATCTTGACACAGTGAAACAACCTTATGTATCCCATGAAACAGGTCAATGGTGTGCTTTCCCTAATTTCAATGAAATACGTAAATATACAGGTGTTAATAAAGCTAAGAACTTCGAAATTTTCAAAGACATTCTGGCTGATAACCACATGAGCGACCAAGCCCATCTATTTATGATGCCAGCGGAAAGTTGCAAGCCCTTTGTTATAAATATGAAATAGAAAAGACACTCCGCACGCCTGATTATGCCGGTTTCCAATTATTGGCACTGAACGATTATTCGGGTCAGGGAACTGCACTAGTAGGTGTTCTTGATGTTTTCTTTGAAGAAAAAGGATATATCAACTCTGCAGAATGGAGACGTTTTTGCTCACCTACTGTTCCACTGATGCGTACAGATAAATTTGTATATAATAACAATGAGATTTTAAAGGCGGATATTGAAGTTGCTCATTTTGGTGCCAAGACATTAAAACAAGCAGAAATTGTATATACGTTAAAAGACGAATATGGCAAAGTATATGCGCAAGGCACATTGGCAACACAAGACATCCCTATCGGAAATTTAAATCACACTGGTAGCCTTGAGTTTCCGCTTACTGATATCCAAGAGGCTAAAAAGCTGAATCTGGAAATACGCATTACAGGAACAGAAGCTGTAAATGACTGGAATTTCTGGGTTTATCCCGCTCAAGTGACAATAGCCGAAGGAAAAGTATACACTACCGATACCTTGGATTCGAAAGCCTTGGAAATTCTTCAGCATGGTGGAAATGTGCTTATTACAGCTGCGGGCAAAGTGAGTTATGGTAAAGAAGTGGTTCAGCAATTCACTCCTGTATTCTGGAACACCTCCTGGTTCAAAATGCGTCCTCCTCATACCACAGGTATCTTAGTGAACCCCAAACACCCGTTATTCCGTCAGTTTCCGACAGAATATCACAGCAATCTGCAATGGTGGGAACTGCTGAATCATGCTCAAGTGATGCAATTCACCCACTTTCCACCCGCTTTCCAACCTACGGTTCAAAGCATTGACACTTGGTTCATAAGCCGCAAGATAGGTATGTTATTCGAAGCCAATGTATTAAATGGGAAAGTGCTCATGACAAGCATGGACATTACCTCCCAGCCAGAGAAACGCATTGTAGCTCGTCAGATGCATAAAGCCATTTTGGATTATATGAATTCGGACCAGTTCCGTCCGCAATTTACTGTAACACCTCAACAAATCAGTGAGTTGTTCACAAAAACAGCCGGTGACATAAAATCTTATACCAATGACTCTCCGGATGAACTAAAACCGAAAATCAATTAATAACAATCTATATCAATCATGAAACAGATAGCCCTATTAGCTCTTGGACTTTTAGCGACATTAGGAGTCGAAGCACAAACTTACAAATTCGATTTTACCACAGGTAAAAAAACTAAAGACGGTTATACCAAAATAACTCCCGCCGACAGATACTCGGAGGAAAAGGGATACGGATATGACAGACAGCCCTCTCCGGAAGGTAAAAGTACAGCCCCATTCTTTTTCTCTATTACGGTACCCGATGGCAACTACCACGTCACAGTCGTGATAGGAAACAAACGCGCTGCCGGAGAAACAACAGTGCGAGGAGAATCACGCCGCCTTTTCTTCGAAAATGTGAAGACAAAAAAAGGGGAGTTAAAACCTTGTACATTTGTGATCAACAAGCGCAACACACATATTTCGGAAAAAGAAAATGTACGCATCAAACCGCGTGAACGCCAAAAATTGAACTGGGATGACAAACTAACTTTGGAATTCAACGGGGATGCCCCCCAATTGTCCGAACTGATTATTGAGAAAGTAAATAATGTACCCACAGTATTCCTATGCGGTAACTCTACCGTAGTAGACCAGGACAATGAACCTTGGGCAAGCTGGGGACAAATGATTCCCCGCTTCTTCAATGACAGCATTTGTTTTGCCAATTATGCAGAATCCGGCGAAAGCGCCAATACTTTTATCGGTGCAGGACGACTGAAAAAGGCATTGACACAAATGAAACCCGGAGATTATATTTTTATGGAATTCGGTCATAACGACCAAAAGCAAAAAGGTCCCGGTAAAGGAGCTTATTATTCATTTATGACCAGCTTGAAAACATTCATTGATGAGGCAAGGGCACGAGGAGCTTATCCTGTACTGGTAACCCCGACACAACGCCGCAGTTTCGATGAAAACGGGAAAATCAGAGATACTCACGAAGATTATCCCGAAGCAATGCGTTGGCTAGCTGCCAAAGAAAACGTTCCTTTGATCGATCTCAACGAAATGACCCGTACCCTCTATGAAGCAATGGGAGTGGAACCTTCCAAAAAGGCATTCGTACATTATCCTGCCGGAACCTATCCGGGACAAAACAGGGTATTGGCAGATAATACTCATTTCAATCCTTACGGAGCTTATCAAATCTCCAAATGTATCATTGAAGGGATAAAGAAAGCGGGATTACCTATCTCTAACTATTTGCGCAGCGACTATTCCGGTTACAATCCTGCACATCCGGATGCTTTGGACAGTTTCAAATGGAATGACAGCCCGTTTACAGAAATTGAAAAGCCAGACGGCAATTAATTTAAAAGTAAGAACAAATGAATAACAAAACATTATTATTAACCCTATCATTTACCTTAGGTACCCTCTTTACCAATGCCCAATCCCTCTCCGGATTCCAATGGGGAAAAGGGATGGGAACTCCTGACCTTTCGTGGACTGCCCAAGTAGGAGCCAAAACCTATCCTGAGGGAAAAATATTCCAAGCAGCCGATTACGGATTGAAAAATGACAGTACCCAGTTAAGCACTGCCGCCCTGCAGAAAGCTATTGACGAATGCCACCGTTCCGGAGGAGGAACAGTGGAAGTAGCCCCAGGATACTACCGGATTGGTGCCATCTACCTGAAAAGTAATGTAAACCTCCACCTCAACCAAGGTACGACGCTGATAGCCAGCGAGGATATAGATTTATACCCCGAAATGCGCTCCCGCGTGGCAGGTATCGAAATGGTATGGCCCTCGGCAGTCATCAATATTCTGGATGCAGAAAACGCAGCTATCAGCGGAGCAGGTACGTTGGATTGTCGTGGAAAAATATTTTGGGATAAATATTGGACCATGCGGAAGGATTACGAGAAACGCAAACTGCGGTGGATCGTGGACTACGACTGCAAACGAGTAAGAGGAATGCTCATCTCGAACAGCCGCCATATAACACTAAAAGACTTTACCTTGATGCGTACCGGATTTTGGGGTTGCCAAGTGCTGTATTCCGACCAATGTACCTTGAACGGACTGAAAATCAATAATAACGTAGGGGGGCATGGTCCCAGTACGGATGGTATTGACATTGATTCCAGCACCAATATCCTGATTGAAAACTGTGAAGTAGATTGCAACGATGACAATATCTGCCTGAAAGCCGGACGGGATGCCGACGGCCTGCGTGTAAACCGTCCCACCGAAAATATCATTGTTCGTGGATGCATTGCACGTAAAGGTGCGGGACTTATTACCTGCGGCAGCGAAACTTCAGGCTGCATCCGAAATGTCTTGGGATATAACCTTCAAGCATACGGAACCTCTTCCACCCTCCGTCTGAAATCTGCCATGAACCGCGGTGGAACCGTAGAAAATATCTACATGACCCAAGTGACAGCAGACAATGTCCGCCATGTACTGGCAGCGGACCTTAACTGGAACCCCAGCTATAGTTATTCTACCTTACCGGCTGAATATGAAGGAAAAGAGATTCCCGAACATTGGAAGGTTATGCTGACTCCTGTCACACCTAAAGAAAAAGGTATCCGCATTTCCGTAATGTATGGCTCAGCGATGTAAAAGCTACTAATGTGCAAACCTTTATCACCGCTGCAGGCTGGAATGAGGAACTGCCTTTGCAGAATTTCCATATTTCCGGCATAAAAGCAAGGTAAATAAAGCAGGAAGCATTATCTTTACCGAAGACTTCCACTTGGAAGATGTCCGGTTACAAGTAGAAGACGGCAGCCGTGTGGAAGAAAAAAACAATAAGAACGCACAAATCAATATCAGCTATGAAAACAACATGGAATTATAGCCGGTGGCTACTTCCGTTCTTTCTCTGTATGCTGTTGTCTGTCTTTAGCAACAACGCCCAGACCCTTCCCTTCCGCTTATCCAAAGGTGCGGGAACTTTCCGTCTGGGAGTGGTTTGCGGCAATGAAAGTTGCTGGCTGGACCAATGCAGTGTCAAGAAAAAGGGACAGGCTTATACCATTAAAGATAAATTATGGAAAGAAGGTGAAATAAAGCTGATTGTATGTCCATTGACAGATAGTAATGGTTTTATCATGGAGATTTCCGGTGAGCGATTACCCGAAGAGCTCAAACTTTGCTGGGCTTTCGGTGCATGCGACGGTGCAGACGACCCTGCCGTAACAGACAACAGTATTCCGGCAGCCTCCTGCTTCCATAATGTATTCAGTATAGAAGGAAACGCTTTTACTACCTATTATGGTGAAAGCATGAAACTGAGAACGGTTCATGGGGTATCTCCCATCGGTTCCGATATTCGTCTGTCCGACGGACATAAACAAGCATCCCCGCTTGCTTTATTCAACTCCGGTAAAAAGACAGATGCCCCTGTCATCTCTGCCCTATACCCGTGGAAACCGCAAGAAAAGCTCTACTTTTGTTTCTACCAACGAGCAGATTATAATTATTTCATGCTACCCGGATTATTCGAGAAAGAACATAAAACCCGATCAAAATGAAACGATTGTATCTATACCTGTTCTTCCTTTTCCTATGCCTGTCTGCCCAGGCACAGGAATTCAAGGTGTACCAATTTCCGGCAGATAAGGTTCCTGCCATAGATGGCAATACCCACGACTGGGATTGCGTTCCGGCTGATTATAAGATAACGGAAACAGCTTTAAAGGAAGACGAGGGAAAACATGCACAGCCAGATACCACCACCTTGAAAGTCAGTGTCAAAGTAGGTTGGTGTGCAGAAACTCAGAAGTTGTATTTTCTATATGAAGCATACGATAATTATTGGCGGTTCAGTGAGAACTCCTTGAACACGGATATTTTTGAAGTAGTGGTGGATGGCGATTGTTCAGGGGGACCGTTCATCGACCGTTTTCATCCCACAGCTCCCAAAGACGTATGGCAGGCTTGGTTCAAATTTCACGGATGCCATGCCCAGAACTATCACATCTTCACCCCGGCTCACGGCAATGACTGGTGTATGTTATGGGGTCCTCAAGTATGGCTGAAACAAAAGCCATACGCTGATTATGCCTATCAGTACTCTTTCAAGGAGGGTGAACCGGGTAAGCTGACATTGGAATTTTATATCACTCCCTTTGACCATGCGGATGCCGATGGTCCCGAACTATCTTGCCCTACTTTATTAAAAGAAGGAAATGAAATCGGATTATGCTGGGCAGTGATTGACTGGGATGCCCACCCTACCTCCAAAGACGGATTCTGGAATTTATCCGATGAACATACCATGTATGGCAATGCATCTTATTTACACAAATTCAAACTAATGCCCATTCAGTAAAAGCAAAGACAGACCATGAAACAACTCATACTCTTCCTTTTATGCCTCAGCACATGGACAGCACAGGCAAAGATATACAATGTAAAAGATTACGGAGCGAAAGCCGATGGTACTACCATTGACACCCCTGCCATAAATCGAGCTATTGAGGAAGCTGCCTCTCAGGGTGGAGGAACCATTTACTTCCCCGCCGGAGAATACGCGTGCTATTCCATACGTCTGGCCAGTCATATACATTTGTACATAGAACAAGGAGCACAAATTGTAGGCGCTTCCCATCAGCAACGGAAGGTTATGACCTGGCAGAACCGAATGAACACACCCAATTCCAGGATTTCGGGCACAGTCATTGGAAGAACTCACTTATTTGGGGAATCGGTCTGGAAGACATCACCATCAGCGGACCGGGACTGATTTATGGCAAAGGACTCACCCGTGAGGAAAGCCGCCTGCCCGGTGTAGGCAACAAAGCCATCAGCTTGAAACTCTGCAAGAACGTGACACTGAAAGACTTCTCTTTGTTGCATTGCGGTCATTTTGGTCTGCTGGCTACAGGAGTAGATAATCTCAGCATTCTGAACGTGAAAGTAGATACCAACCGGGACGGTTTTGACATAGACTGCTGCAAAAATGTCCGCATCAGTCATTGTACAGTCAACGCTCCCTGGATGATGCTATCGTGCTTAAAGCGTCCTACGGATTAGGCTATTTCAAGGATACGGAAAATGTAACCATCTCCGATTGTTTTGTCAGCGGATACGACCGTGGCAGTGTATTGGATTGTACCTGGCAACGAGACGAACCCCAAGCACCGGATCACGGGTTTGTAACCGGACGTATCAAACTAGGAACAGAATCCAGTGGCGATTTTAAAAACATAGCCATTACCAATTGCATATTCGAACGTTGCCGAGGTCTTGCCCTGGAAACGGTAGACGGGGGAAAACTGGAAGATATCGTCATCAGCAACATCACGATGCGCGATATTGTCAACGCCCCTGTCTTCCTGCGGTTAGGAGCCCGGATGCGCAGCCCGCAAGGAACGCCCGTGGGCACAATGAAACGCATCCTCATCAGCCACGTCAATGTATTTAATGCCGACTCGCGCTACTCTTCCATTATCAGCGGAATACCGGGAGCCCTTATTGAAGATGTGACACTGAGCGATATTCATATCTATCACCAAGGAGGATATACAGAAGCCGACGGACTTCTGACTCCTCCCGAACAAGAGAAAGTATATCCTGAACCGTGGATGTTCGGAACCATTCCCGCCAAAGGTTTCTACATCCGCCATGCACGCAACATCACCTTGGACAATGTAAATTTCCATTACGAGAAAGCGGACGGACGTCCCTTGTTTGTCACAGAGGATGCCAATGATATCAGATACAGGAACATCACAGTGGATGGAAAAGAATTCAATGCAGCAAACTTATAAAAAACAAATAGAATGAAGAGAAAATATTTATTGTTCAGCCTATTACTGACCGGAAGCAGCCTTTATGCACAAGAATGGCCGGCAGTACACCCCGAAACCCGTCCGGCTACCCGCTGGTGGTGGCTGGGAAGTGCTGTCGATGCAACCAATCTGACCTACAATCTGGAGGAATATGCCAAAGCCGGACTGGGAGGTGTTGAAATCACTCCTATTTATGGTGTTCAAGGCAACGATAAGAATAACCTCCCTTTCCTCAGCCCGCAATGGATGAATATGTTGCAACATACTGAAACTGAAGGAAAACGCATCGGTATTGAAGTAGATATGAACACCGGTACCGGATGGCCCTTCGGCGGTCCTCACGTGAGTATGACAGATGCTGCTACCAAAGCTATTTTTCAATCTTATCAAGTAGAGGGTGGAAAAGAAATTACGCTAGATTTGAAAGTAGAAGAAGAGAAACAACGCCCTGTAGCCACTTTAAGCCGGGTTATGGCCTATAATGCGGACAATAAGCAATGTCTTAATCTCACTTCCAAAGCGAAGAACGGACAATTACAATGGAAAGCTCCGGCAGGTCATTGGCATATTATTACCTTATATATAGGTAAAACATTCCAAAAAGTGAAACGTGCCGCTCCCGGTGGAGAAGGCTATGTGATGAACCACTTGGATAAAGGAGCCGTAAAACGCTATTTTGCCAACTTTGACAAAGCCTTTAAAGAAAACAAGACCAATTTTCCACATACTTTTTTCAATGACTCTTACGAAGTATATGGTGCTGACTGGACTCCTGATTTCCTGGAACAATTCGCCCGTCGTCGTGGCTATAAACTGGAAGAACACTTCCCTGAATTTATAGCTCAGGATCGTAATGAAACCACCGCCCGCATAGTCAGTGACTATCGCGAAACAATCTCCGATTTATTGATTGAGAATTTCAGTACCCAATGGACTAACTGGGCACACGGTCATGGCAGCATCACCCGTAACCAAGCACATGGTTCCCCTGCCAATCTGATAGATACCTATGCCTCTGTGGATATTCCCGAATGCGAAGGATTCGGCCTGTCGCAATTCCATATTAAAGGATTGCGCCAAGATTCCCTGACCCGTAAGAATGACTCAGACCTTTCCATGCTGAAGTATGCTTCTTCCGCTGCCCATATCGCCGGAAAGCCCTACACGTCTTCAGAAACATTCACCTGGCTGACAGAACATTTCCGTACCTCACTTTCCCAGTGCAAACCGGATATGGATTTGATGTTCGTATCAGGTGTAAACCACATGTTTTTCCATGGAACCCCCTACAGTCCTAAAGAAGCCAAATGGCCGGGATGGAAGTTTTATGCCTCTATTGATATGTCTCCTACCAATAACATTTGGCAGGATGCTCCTGCTTTCTTTGAATATATCACCCGTTGCCAGTCTTTCCTGCAAATGGGGAAACCGGATAATGATTTTCTCGTTTATCTGCCTGTATATGATATGTGGCAGGAACAGCCGGGCCGTCTTTTGCTGTTCAGCATCCATGATATGGCAAAACGTGCTCCCAAGTTTATAGAGACCGTTCATACCATCAGCAATTGCGGCTATGACATGGATTATATCTCTGACAACTTTGTGAAAAGTACCCGTTGCGTAAATGGCAAATTACTGACCAAAGGAGGAACTTCCTATAAAGCCATCATCATTCCTGCTGTAAAATTAATGCCGTCCGAGGTACTTGACCATTTACTAAAGCTGGCACAAGCCGGAGCTACTATCATCTTTACCGAAAACTATCCGCAGGATGTACCCGGTTATGGAAAACTGGAAGCACGCCGGAAAAGCTTTGCACAATTACAAAAGCAACTTCCGGAAATTGCTTCTTTCGATGAGACGGTAGCAACTCCTTATCAAAAAGGGATCATCATTACAGGAAATAACTATCAATCTGCCTTGGAAAAAAGCGGTGTTGTTCCCGAAGAGATGAAAACGCGGTATGCTTACAATGTATCCGCCGCTCCCATGCCGATGGACATCATTATTTCATCTCCTCATTGCAGGAAAAAGGAGTAAACGACTGGATAACTTTAGCCGTTCCCGCAGAAAGTGTCATGCTGTTCAATCCGATGACGGGAGAAAAAGGGAAAGCACAAACCCGCAAGCAAGAAGGCAAAACCCAAGTACGCCTCCAGCTACATTCCGGCGAAAGTGTCATCCTGCAAACTTTCAACCATGCCCTGACAGACGTTGCCGAATGGAAATACGTTCAAGAACAACCTGTCAGCCTCAGCCTTGATCACGGCTGGAAACTTCATTTTGCAAAAGTACTCCCCAGATAGAAGGTACATTTGATATCGATACTCCGTCTTCGTGGACTGAAATTGCTCACCCCAACGCTCCGATTACCATGGCGACGGGAGTATATACTAATATCATCACTGTTCCCCATATTCCCGCCGATGACTGGATACTGGATTTGGGTGATGTGCGGGAAAGTGCCCGTGTGCGCATCAACGGACAAGATGCCGGAACGGCATGGGCCGTACCTTATCAGTTGAAAGTAGGCAAATGGCTGAAACCGGGAGATAACAAGATAGAAATAGAAGTGACCAATCTGCCTGCCAACCGCATTGCGGATATGGATCGTCGGGGTGAGAAATGGCGTATCTTCAATGAAATCAATGTGGTGAATCTGCAATACAAACCGGTACCTTATACTGATTGGCAGCCATTGCCATCGGGATTGAATGGTAGTGTAAGGTTGATACCGGTTACTTATAAATAAGATATCCGATAGTGGTAGCTATTGGCGGAGTTAATCCAGACTGTATTTGAAAGACTGAATTAATTCCGCCAATGTTTTTTACCTCATGCTCAGTGAGGCACCTGCAACCGATCAAGCCGCAGCGAGACAGCATTTTATAGCAAAGCGGCCTATTTACGGATAGTATCCAAACGTTCCTAAGCGTCTGATCATTACCAGCCTGCTGCATATTATATTCCGGTTACAGCCGCATCAGCGAACCGGCAGGATATCCAGCATCGCTTCAAACATCATGGCTGTAAGAGTAGTCAAGCCTCAATTGAATGTATATCACTCCCTACCTATAGCATAAGCCTTTTCTTTCTTCAGGTTAAGCCTTTTTATACGGATATGTTCTATCTCCATAGCCTTTGGAGTTATCTCCATAAGCTTTGGAGTTATCTCCCAAGGTTATGGAGTTAACTCCAAAGGCTTGCGGAGATAAGACAAACAGGTAGAAAAGCCTTAACCATACGTCAGGAAAGGGTTAGGGATACGGATGAGATCCTTTAAGGACGAATCTGATGCCAAAGTCTTTTGCGGATGCCTTTTTCTTACGGATGAAAGCCCCGCTAAAATTCTACTGCTCCAAAACTTCTCCGTCAGTGAATAGTCAAGATATCATCCGTACCGGTTCCCGATAAGCATACCAACTGTCCGTATCGTTACATACAACCTATAGCTTTCAAACGGTTTTGTCTATTCCAAGGGGTAACGAAGCTAAGACAAAATGTGACAGGAATTCTCAAACTATCAGAGGAAAGGGAAGTGATAACAGATAAAAAGTGGTGGTAGCAGATGTTTTTTCATGCTACTACCACCACCTTTGAAACGCCCTGTTCATGGGTGTTTACGAAAGAGGGTGGTAGTAGTGGGTAGCAGTTTTGCAAAACTCTGTTGCAGGTGGGAGGAAAATTCAAACAGGAACTAAAATTATAAAGTTTTCATCTTCTTCCCTATGCCCACTGCTTTAGAAATTTGCCTGTTCCTTTTTCCTTATACAAGTAGCCACGGAACATGCCTCCGCTATTAAACGGCATGGCAAAATTACCTTTCTTGTCCACTGCAATCAATCCACCATTTCCCTCCTTGTTATTCAGTTCCTGATGGATAATATAATCGGCAGCCTCCCCAACAGGCTGGTGCAGCAACTTCACACGAGTAGAAAGATTATAAGCTACAACATGACGGATAAAATACTCCCCATGCCCGGTGCATGACACAGCGCAACCTTCATTATCCGCATAAGTACCTGCGCCAATCACCGGAGAATCTCCCACACGGCCCCATTGCTTCTTGAACATACCACCGGTACTTGTTCCCGCTGTCAGGTTACCTTGCTTGTCCAGTACCACACAGCCCACAGTTCCATTCTTCTTGCTCTCCTTTTTCAAATCCTCTATCCACTTCAATGTCTTAGGAGTAGCAAAATACATATTATCTACAATTTCCAGCCCTTGTGACTTTGCAAATCGGTCGGCCCCCTCACCTGCCAGCATCACATGAGGTGTTTTATTTTTTACCGCATAGGCTGCATTAATCGGATTCTTCACCGTTTTCAACCCGGCGACAGCTCCTGCTGTCAAATCCTTACCTTCCATAATAGAAGCATCCAGTTCAAAAGTACCGGTACTGGTACAAGTAGCCCCTTTACCAGCATTAAACAAGGGGTTATTCTCAAAATAGTTAACAACTGCCATTACCGCTTCAGGTCCTTCACCACCAGCATCCAATATAGCATTTCCGATACTCAAAGCTGAATCTAAAGCCGCATAATACAAGGTTGATTTCTCCTTATCGTCCTCAAGGTTTTCCATAGCACCGGCACCTCCATGAACAACAATTACGTATTCTCTCTCCTGTGCCAGCATGCGGCACAATGGTAATAAGAGTAGAATTGTGATAAATAAGTGTTTCATAATAGTAGTTTAATATCAATAGTATGGTGCGAATGTAACAAAACAATTTGTAAAAAGGAAACTTTTATGCAGAGATATAGACATAAAAAAAGGAGCAACGCCTTGCTCCAACCTTTGTTAACCTTAAATCTAATACTATGAAAAACACAATGCAAAGGTACGAACATTATTGAAATTTGCAAATTCAACAAAAAGAAAATTATGTTCTCTAACATGATTTAAGGAGATCCACCACTTGTGTTAATGAACATTTCCCTGTCAGATTATAAGTGACATTTTTACAGCTATATTTCTTAACGTATACTAAACAATAAGATAAAATACACATTAAAAGTTAAATAAAGCAGGTTAATACTATGTTTTAAAACATAAATAGGAATTTTGGTGTTATCTTTGCAGTAGTAAAAGAGAAAACAAAAGGTTTTTAGGAATAACCAGTTCTCCAAACGGGAGAACATAAAAAAGATGTAATTATGAAAAGAACAAATGACACAATCGAGATGTTGCAGTATCAGTTAAGAAGATACAAAGCAATGAGAAAAGGAGCTGCTTGCCAATCTTTGCAATACAAGCTTCAGAAATTAATGAGCCAACAGGCGAATGCCTGATGAGCTTTACCATAAAGAACACAAGTTTATAATTTTATAATAATAAGAAAAGGATATGATAAAAATCATATCCTTTTCTTATTATTATCTAGAATGAAAGTTATTCATATAGATAAAACATTCTATCCATCAACTGCCATTTTTCAGCCGAAGACGCTCCCGGCTCTGCCTGTTGAAAGACAGACATATACTCTTCCCATTCTGCCTGGCGAGGCAACGTAGCCATTCTGCCATGGCCGTATCCCAATCAAAATCGAGAGGAGTTTCCACTATCATAAACAAATTAGTCCCCAGGATATAAATTTCCATTTCCAAAATACCGACTTCACGAATAGCTGCCAATGTTTCCGGCCAAACCTTGCCTTCCGAATGGCGCTTTCTATACTCGGCTATCAAGGCCGCATCGTTTTTCAGATTCAACATCTGGCAATAACGTTTTACCGGTCCCTGATATTTCCGAACTTTATATCCTTGCTTTTTGTTTTCCATTATTCTCTTACTTCCCAACCTAATGCACTAGCTCCCAACACGGCGGCATCAGCATCCTTCAATTCAGAAATCAACAATTTAGTCTTACCTTCGTAAATTTTCAAGATATTATCATCTATAGCTTTACGAATCGGCTTCATGATATAATCACCGGATTTTGCTAATCCACCAAACAGAATAATCGCTTCCGGACTGGAGAAAGCAATGAAATCCGCCAAAGCCTCACCCAAAATACGTCCTGTATATTCAAAGATATCTTGTGCTAATTTATCCCCTCTTACAGCCGCGTCAAAAACATCTTTAGATACAATATCTTCAGCCGGGATGTCTCTTAACAAACTAGGTTCGGGACGGGCAACTAGAAATTCACGTGCCGTGCGTGCCACACCTGTAGCCGAACAATAAGTTTCCAAACAGCCCTTACGACCACAACCACACTGACGTCCGTCACGACGAACTATCACATGTCCCAATTCTCCGGCAAAACCATCGTGTCCGTAAACCAGTTGTCCATTTATTACAATACCACTACCAACACCGGTTCCAAGAGTAATCATAATAAAGTCTTTCATGCCACGAGCCGCACCATAAGTCATTTCGCCGATGGCGGCAGCATTAGCATCATTTGTCAAAGCAGTAGGAACACCTATTGCTTCTTCAAACAAAGCAGCCAAGGGAATCACCCCTTTCCAAGGAAGATTTGGAGCAAATTCAATGGTACCGTTATAGTAGTTTCCATTAGGAGCACCTACCCCCATACCTTTAATTTTTTCTACGCCACCGAACGATTCAATCAACGGACGCAACTTTGAACTGACCGCCTCTACATAATCCTCTATTTTAGAAAATGATTGTGTCTTAACTGAATCGGTAGCCAATACGTTACCACGCGAATCTACAATGCCAAAAACTGTATTAGTTCCGCCAATGTCCATACCTACTACGTAGGGTTTTTCCATGCCTGTTACCATAATATATTATTATTTAGGGTTAGTTATTTTGAGCAAATGTACACAATGCGAAAAAAGAGAGCAAATTTTTTTTTCAATTATTTCATATAGCATTGCAACTTTTTGTATCTTCGGCACGTCTAACCAGACAAACACAAGTTAAATTCATCGGTAATGATACATTTAGAGAATATCAACAAAACCTATCATAACGGAGCTCCGCTACATGTTTTGAAAGGTATCAACCTCGACATAGAACGAGGTGAGTTTGTTTCTATTATGGGAGCTTCGGGTTCCGGAAAGTCCACTTTATTGAATATTTTAGGCATCTTGGACAATTACGATTCGGGAGAATATTATTTGAACGATGTATTAATCAAGAATCTGAGTGAAACCCGCTCTGCCGAATACAGAAACCGGATGATAGGATTTATCTTTCAGTCTTTCAACCTGATTTCTTTTAAAAATGCGGTAGAAAATGTAGCTCTTCCCCTCTTCTATCAAGGAGTGAGCCGAAAAAAAAGGAATCAAATGGCATTAGAATACCTTGACAAACTAGGTCTTAAAGAATGGGCGCATCATATGCCCAATGAATTGTCCGGCGGACAAAAACAACGTGTAGCCATAGCACGTGCCTTGATATCCAAACCGCAAATCATCCTCGCCGATGAACCTACCGGAGCCCTGGACAGCAAAACATCCGTGGAAGTGATGAATATTCTGAAAGAACTGCATAAAAACGAGGGACTGACAATTGTTGTCGTCACTCATGAAAGTGGAGTAGCAAACCAAACGGACAAAATCATCCATATTAAGGACGGACTGATTGAACGGATTGAAGAAAACATAGACCATAATGCCTCTCCTTTCGGCAAGAACGGATTCATGAAATAACTGACACACATGATTGATCTTATTCAAGAAATATTCGGAACAATAAAGCGCAATAAATTACGCACGTTCCTCACCGGCTTTGCCGTAGCTTGGGGTATCTTCATGTTGATCGTACTGCTGGGGGCAGGCAACGGACTAATCCATGCTTTCGAAAGCTCATCTGCAGATATGGCTATGAATTCCATCAAAGTATTTCCAGGCTGGACTTCCAAAGCATACGATGGATTAAAAGAAGGACGCCGCATTGAACTGGACAATAAAGACTATCGGATAACCGAAACCGATTTCCTCCAAAATGTCATCAGTGTAGGAGCTACCGTACGTCAGAGTAATGTGACTTTAACATACGGGCAAGACTATGTATCCACCACACTGGAAGGAGTATACCCTAATCATAAAGATGTAGAAAGAGTAAAACCTGCAGGGGGGCGATTTATCAATGACATTGATATCCGTCAACGGCGAAAAGTAATCATTCTTCATACAAAAACCGCAGAAATGCTCTTTAAAAAAGACGCAGACAAAGCTATCGGAAAATTTGTCAACGCCAATGGAGTAGTATATCAAGTAGTAGGCCTATTTACCGACAAGGGAAGTTTCCAACCTAATGCCTTCATCCCATTCACCACCTTACAACTCATATATAATAAAGGTGACAAGCTGAACAATTTGATATTTATGACACGAGGACTCGATACAGAAGAAAAAAATGAAATCTTTGAAAAGGAGTACCGCAAAGCTATCGGCATACACCACCGGTTTACAGCTGATGACAAAGGCGCTATCTGGATGTGGAACCGTTTCACTCAATTCCTGCAACAAGAAAAAGGTATGCGCATTCTGACTATAGCCATTTGGGTAATAGGCATATTCACTTTGCTGAGTGGCATCGTAGGTGTAAGTAATATCATGCTGATCACAGTAAAAGAACGGACCCGTGAATTTGGTATCCGCAAAGCGTTAGGTGCCAAACCTATATCTATCTTATGGCTAATTATAGCCGAAAGCGTAACAATTACCACCTTTTTCGGTATATAGGAATGGTGGCAGGTATCGCTGCCACAGAATACATGAATACAGTGGCAGGAAACCAAACTGTAGACGCAGGCGTTTTCACCGAAACAGTTTTCCTCAATCCCACAGTAGATATCAGTATAGCCATACAAGCAACCATGACATTGGTGATAGCCGGTACACTGGCAGGCTTCTTTCCTGCTCGTAAGGCCGTCATGATCCGACCAATCGAAGCACTTAGAGCAGATTAAAATTATGAGAATAGATTTAGACAGGTGGGAAGAAATATTCATCACCATTACCAGAAACAAGACACGTAGCCTATTGACCGCTTTTGGTGTTTTTTGGGGCATATTCATGCTGGTGGCCCTTATGGGGGGTGGCCAAGGACTACAAGATATGATGTCGGCCAACTTTAAAGGATTCGCCACCAACTCCGTTTTTTTCGGAAGTAATAAAACCAGTGAAGCCTATAAAGGATTTAGAAAAGGACGTTATTGGGATATGGAATTTAACGATGTGGAACGTATCCGCCAAGCCGTACCGGAAGTAGAAGTTATCACTCCCAATATCAGCCGATGGGGCTCTACTGCTATTTTCGGAGACAAGAAAAGCTCCTGTGCCGTCAGAGGATTGCAGCCTGATTATGAAAAGATAGAGCTCAAAATATTACAATGGGGCGCTTTATCAATGACGTAGACATACTGGAAAACCGGAAAGTCTGTACCATAGGAAAACGTGTATACGACGAACTGTTTCCCCAAGGAGGAAACCCATGCGGACAATATTTGCGTGTGGATGGTATTTATTATCAGATTGTAGGTGTTAGCTTATCAACCAGTAACATGAATATCAATGCCGGAACAGAGGATAGTGTAACTCTTCCATTTACTACCATGCAAAAAGCATACAACTTTGGAAAGCGCATTGATTTAGTCTGTATTACCGTAAAACCGGGAGTAACTGTTACCAGTATAGCCGACAAAATAGAACAAGTAATCAAGAAAGCGCACTATATCCACCCGGACGACAAACAAGCGGTGATCATGGTCAATGCAGAAGCAATGTTCAGCATGATTGACAATCTGTTCACAGGCATCAAAATTTTGGCATGGATGGTAGGTTTGGGAACATTACTGGCAGGAGCTATCGGAGTAAGCAATATTATGATGGTTACCGTGAAAGAACGTACAACCGAAATCGGCATCCGCCGAGCCATTGGCGCACGCCCTAAAGATATTCTAAACCAAATTCTTTCTGAAAGCATGGTATTGACAACTTTTGCAGGGTTAATGGGGATTAGTTTCGGAGTCTTGATCTTACAAGGATTAGAAGTAGGAACGGCAGCTTCGGGTACAGAGGCTCATTTTCAAATCAGCTTCTGGATGGCCGTCGGGGCTTGCATTTTATTGATGGTCTTAGGTATGCTGGCCGGATTAGCACCGGCCTATCGCGCTATGGCCATCAAACCAATTGAGGCTATAAGAGACGAATAAAACCATCCGACGTAACGGATAAAGTTTCCATGCAAGAACCAACAAGAATAAAAAAATAATAAAACAAACAGATATGAAAAAGTATGTAAAAATTGCACTATTAGTCATCGTTGCACTGATATTCATCGGAACATTTGTATTTCTCTATCAAAAATCACAACCCAAAGCCAGCGTGTATACTATATTAAACGCAGAAATCACCGATCTGAAAAAGACCACTGTAGCTACTGGAAAAATAGAACCACGTGACGAGATTCTGATTAAGCCACAGATTTCAGGTATCATTGACGAGGTATATAAGGAAGCCGGACAAAAAATAAAGAAAGGAGAAGTGATTGCCAAAGTAAAGGTGATCCCCGAACTGGGACAACTAAACTCAGCAGAAAGCCGTGTAAGGCTGGCAGAAATCAATGCCAGACAAGGGGAAACGGACTTTGCCCGCATGAAAAAACTGTTCGAAAGCAAACTTATCAGCAGTGAAGAATACGAAAAGAGTGAAGTAGCTGTAAAACAAGCACGTGAAGAATTACAAACAGCCAAAGACAATCTGGAAATAGTCAAAGAAGGTATCACTAAAAACAAAGCTTCATTCAGTAGTACCCTTATCCGATCTACTATTGACGGATTGATTTTAGATGTGCCCGTAAAAGCCGGTAACTCCGTCATAATGAGCAACACATTCAATGACGGAACCACTATCGCCACCGTAGCTAACATGAATGATCTGATTTTCCGCGGCAATATTGATGAAACGGAAGTAGGACGCATACACGAAGGCATGCCGGTAAAAATAACTTTAGGAGCCTTACAAAACATGGAATTTGATGCACAACTAGAATATATATCCCCCAAAGGTGTAGAAGAAAATGGTGCTAACCAATTTGAGATCAAAGCAGCCATCACAGTCCCCGACAGTATTACCATCCGTTCCGGATATAGCGCAAATGCGGAAATCGTTCTGGCACGTGCCAGCAAGGTACTGGCAGTACCCGAAAGTACTGTTGAGTTTAAAAACGACTCTACTTTTGTATATGTATTGACTGATAGTGTACCTTCACAAAAATTCAGCCGTCGTGCCGTTATTACAGGTATGAGTGACGGTATCCAGATTGAAATAAAGAACGGTCTGAATGTCAATGAAAAAGTACGCGGAGCAGAAAAGAAATAACAGAATATCATTATGAAGAAACAAATCATTATAGCCTTGGCCACCCTGACTGCATTACCGGCCGTTTCCCAAGAAAAATGGGATTTACGTAAATGCATTGATTATGCTATAGAACACAACCTGAGCATCAAGCAACAGGAAGCAGCAAGAGATCAAAATGCAGTGGATTTGAATACTGCTAAATACAGCCGTCTGCCTAATCTGAACGGTAATGTGGGACAGTCATTTAACTTCGGCCGTGCCTTACAGGCAGACAATACGTATGGCGACCGTAATACCAAAAATACCAACTTCTCACTCAGTACCAGCATCCCTTTATTTACAGGATTGCGAATACCGAACAACATCGCTCTCAGCAAACTAAACCTGAAAGCAGCTATAGAGGACTTGAACAAGGCCAAAGAAGATATCAGCATTTCTGTCACCTCTGCCTATCTACAAATTCTTTTTAATGAAGAATTGGCAAAAGTAGCTCACAACCAAGTAGAGTTAAGCCGGGAACAGCTGGAATTGAAAGAAGCTTATTTCAAAAATGGGAAAGCATCTGAAGCCGAAGTCTACGAAGCCCGCACACGTGTCGCCCAAGACGAAATGTCAGCAGTACAGGCTGACAATAACTATCAGTTAGCTTTGTTAGAACTGAGCCAACTGTTGGAACTTCCGACTCCTGACGGATTTGGAGTAGTATCTCCCCGTGTAGAGGATAATTTCACTCTGCTTTCACTTCCCGAAGATATCTATGCACAAGCTGTTCTGAACAAACCAAGTATTAAAGCAGCCCAATTTCGTCTGGAAGGTGCAGCCAAAAGTATCCGTATTGCCCAAAGTTCCTGGTATCCGCAATTAAACTTCGGTGCAGGTATAGGAACAAACTACTATAATATTTCAGGAGTAGAAAATGCTTCATTCAGCAGTCAGTGGCATCAAAATTTTAATAAATACCTGCAATTCTCACTCAGCATTCCGTTATTCAACCGTTTTGACACACGAAATAAAGTAAAGAACGCACGCATCCAGCGCACTGCTTTATCATGGAAGTTGGAAGAAAGCAAAAAGGCTCTTTTCAAAGAAATACAGCAAGCATACTATAATGCAGTAGCTGCCGAAAGCAAATATAAAAGCAGTAATACAGCTACGGATGCTTCTGAGGCTTCCTTCCGTCTGATGAGCGAAAAATATGCCAATGGTAAAGCCAACGCTACTGAATACAATGAGGCTCGTACCAATTGGATGAAAGCCGTTTCGGATATGCTTCAAGCAAAATATGATTATCTGTTCCGTACCAAAATTCTGGATTTCTACAAAGGAGTTCCTCTTACTTTAGAATAATTTCTTAAGATTCACCACAGATTTTCACAGTCCATTCATAATCAAATTCTGCGTTGACCTGTGGTGAATCATCATAAAAATGATCTTTACAATCCGGACAATTCATTGTATCTCCAACTCTTATTTACGTCAATTTTCGTCGTTTTTCAAATCATACTATACCGTACGCATACGCACTACAGTTCTCTCCTTAGAATTACTTTTATTGCTTCCTCCTGAACGTTCCGAATCTTTCTCTTTCTTACCATTTCCTCTTCTCACATCCCTGCCGGATGGAGTAATACGCCTATTTTCATGACGGTCCTTATCAACCTGTGAGTTCTGTCCACGTCGTGAAGGGCGCCCATCATGCTTGTTATTATGATCCTTCTTCGGTCTGTCCGGCCTTGCCTGTGGAACAGACGGACGATGATGATCACCCGACGGCCTGTCAGGACGGATTTGAGGTCTGTTTGGACTAGCCTGAGGAGGAGTGGCTGGGCGATGATGATCCTTTTGAGGAGGACGAACAACTATATTAAAATCACGACGACGGTGCATATCATACGTCATTCTATCATGGCGGATACGATAATGTCCGTCGTACACATCATGGCGATAATGGTCACGATAATGGATCTTATAATAACTGACATTATTGAAATGAGTACGATAATGCCCTCCGCAATAACTAGCATAGTGATGCGGTTTGCCATAGTAGAAAAAATTCACATTATTATATACCAGATAGATACGGAACTGCCATTTGTTCTCATGCGCATAAATGGGACGGTAGAAATGCTCAGCCCTCATAAAACGACGATATTGCGCACTGGAAAGTATCCAACGAAGATCATCATTACGCACATCCAAAAAATCATAATAACGTTCCAACGCATAATCATAGCCTCTTACCACATCATCCATCAGATAACGGACATTATTGATAAAATCATAATTCACCTCATATACATCATTGTATTGCTGCGGAGTGAGTTTCAGTTCGTATGCCATACGGTCGGTAAGAAAACGAGTGTTCTGTCTCATTTTGCTGATACTCATGGCCCCCATTGCGGGAATAGTTATACCTAGCATACAAATCACTATCAGTAATGTAGTCCATTTTTTCATAGCTGTTACGTTTTTAGTTTGTTAGTTCTATGGCACAAAAATAGGGGAAATCACTTTCCCCCACAATTGATTTTCCCCATAAATTCATAGGGCTTTTCCTATATCTGGTAGGGAAAAGCTCCACTAAGTAAGGCGTATCCCCTCAGCTTCTAAAACAACCAGACGTTTTTTATATAAATCCCCCACCGCTTTTTTGAAAGTTTTTTTACTGACACCAAAAGCATCATAGATATCCTCTGCAGCACTTTTATCATTCAATGGAGTGAAACCTTCATGATCTTTAATATATTGTAATAACACTTCTGAAAAATCATCCACCTTCTTTGCGCCTAACTTTTGCAGAACCAAATCTATCTTGCCATCCTCACGCACCTGCTTTACATAAGCCTTCAGCCGCATACCGGCTTCTAAAGGTTGGAAAATCTCATTATCGTAAAGCAAACCACTGAACTTATTTTCCACAATAGCTTTAAATCCCAAATCTGTTTTCTGCCATATCAGGATATCCACTTCCTGCCCCAGCCGATAATCGGGATGTTCTTTAGAAAGATAATGCTCCACTTTAGCAGATGCCATAATGCGGTAACTATCTTCGTCTATATGTGCGTGTATTATATACTTTCTCCCTTTCTGCATTTTCATCTTTTGTTCACGGAAAGGTACAAAAAGGTCTTTCATTAATCCCCAATTCAAAAACGCACCAAACTCATTAACCCATGCCACTTCCAAACAGGCAAACTCGTCCACCTGCACCAATGGCTGTAAAGTGGTAGCTATCAACCTTTCCTCATTGTCGAGGTAAAGAAAGACATTCAGCACATCGCCAGGCTTACAGCCTTCGGGCACATAACGCGTAGGCAATAAAATCTCTCCGTCATCGCCTCCATCTAAATAGACACCAAAGTCTACTTCTTTTACAACCTCCAGCTGGTTGTATTTTCCCAGTTTTACGTTCATTAGCTAAATTTTTTCTCAAAGATAAATAAAAAGCACTATCTTTACTCGCTATTAACAAAGAAAACCCCAATTAGTTATGGATAATTTTATCTTTTACAATCCTACACGCCTCATCTTTGGCAAAGGCATGATTGCCCAATTGTCCCAACAGATACCGGCCAACAAGAGAATCATGATCACTTTCGGAGGTGGCAGTGTAAAAACAAATGGAGTCTATGAACAAGTAATCCAAGCCCTTGAAGGACGTGATTACACGGAGTTTTGGGGAATAGAATCAAATCCTGATATATCTACCCTGAAAAAAGCTATAGAATCAGGCAAAGAAAAAAACATCGACTTCCTGCTGGCAGTAGGTGGCGGCTCAGTTATAGACGGTACCAAGTTGATTTCCGCTGGTATTCCCTACGACGGAGATGCCTGGGAACTAGTTAAAAAAGGCAGTGCACAAAATACTATTCCTTTAGGAACTGTGCTAACTATTCCCGCCACAGGTTCAGAAATGAATAACGGAGCTGTAATTTCATGCCGTGAAACTCATGAAAAATATCCATTTTTCTCCTCTCATCCTGTATTTTCTATCCTAGATCCGACAGTAACTTTCTCATTGCCCGACTATCAGATAGCTTGCGGACTGGCAGACACTTTTGTACACGTCATGGAACAATACATGACCAAAACAAACGAATCTTATCTAATGGACCGCTGGAGCGAAAGCATCCTTCGTACATTGGTACAAATCGCTCCGCAAATCAAAGAAAACAAACAGGATTATCACTTGATGAGTGAATTTATGATGTCCGCCACTATGGCTTTGAACGGTTTCATTGCTATGGGAGTATCCGAAGACTGGGCCACCCACATGATAGGGCATGAGCTGACTGCATTACATGGCATGACACACGGCCAAACACTGGCTATCGTATTTCCCGGAACTCTACGGACACTCGCCGACAAAAAGCGTGACAAAATACTACAATATGGCGAACGTATCTGGGGAGTTACTTCAGGAGTTCCCAGTGTACGAGTATCGCTAACCATAGAAAAGACTGAAGAATTCTTTAGAAATTTAGGACTTAAGACCCGTTTGGATGAAGCAGGAATAGGCGATGATACCATCGAAGAAATAGTACGCCGGTTCAATGAGAGAGACGCAGCATACGGAGAGGACGGTGATGTAACTGGAGAAGTGGCACGCCGGATTCTGCAAAACTGTAAATCGAAAAAAGAAACAACTGATACAGGAGGAACGAGTATGAAAACAGTTATTCTTACTTCTTTCAAAAGTGATGTCCGAGCACACATGTTACAGGATCTTCTAAAAAATGAAGGTATAGAATCCATGTTGCAGGGAGAGTATACAGCCCAAGTTTTGGCTTATATTCCGGGAATGGAAATAAAGGTTCTAGTCTTCGAAAAAGATTATGCCCGGGCATTTGAAATCCTGAAAGCCAGTTTTCCCGAGAAAGTATAAGCATAACTTCTTCTACACCATTCAAACTTTCTCATCCATATCTTGTTATAGGGAGTATTCAAACCTAAACTAAAGATGTACATGAGAAAGTTTTTATTTTTACCTTTACTGGCACTGCTAGCTTCGTGCGGTAAAGATGAGGATTATGACAGAAGCAATCCCAAACCTGAAGAGATGGTGACTCCCGCCTTATATGCCACCATTCAACAAAATACGACCGATCTTTATAACGGTCCTTTGGAAGTATTACCTTGCCGGCTGATGGCAGTATTTATGTAGGAAATTACACATCAACCGGAAATCAGACCCCTGTCCCCGCATATTATTCCATAGAAAACGGAATAGGAAAATCTAAAAATTCCCCTCTAAGACTGCCCGCAGGCACCTATAATATCATTTATTGGGGATATCCCACCTTTTTCAATACTACAGACGCCGCACTGAGCGACCCTACCCTAATTTTAGGAGAAAAATTACTCGACACTTCATTAGGATTACGAAAAGTCCCCGTAGATACTGTTTACTATCCTGTACACGATTTAGTATTCGGCACACAAGAGATCAATATCGGTCAAGATGACCTTCAAGCGCATCTCATTCGTGCTACCGCCGCATTAGGAGTAATCACTACCGAAACAAACGGTAACGCTTTCAGCGAAAGCATAGACTCTATGTGGATTTATATCAGCAATATCTATAGTAATCTGAATTATTTCTCCGCCCAACCGGAAGGAACTGTCAAAACCATACGTTTCGGGTTGATCCCTAACGCAGATCGAAAAGAATTCAGCAATAAATTTGTATCTGTATTCCCATCCCAGCCAAATCCAATGATCCAAGTCTTCGTGCAAATGAAAAACGGAGATTTAAAGCATTACCAACAAAAGCTAACCACACAACTTAGTGCCGGAACAAAAACAACAGTCAACCTGAGTATGGACGGTGTACTACTGGAAGAAGGAGGGACCGGAGGATTCCAAGTAGACCAATGGAAAGAGCAGAATGACAGCATCCATATACCATTAAACTGATCTCTGCTCTATTAAATTTTCAAAGAAATCCTGCCATCTACCATGTGAATAGTACGGTCCGTCAAACGAGCCAAATTTTCATCATGAGTAACAATAACAAAAGTTTGGCCTAATTTATCACGCAAATCAAAGAACAACTGATGAAGTTCCTCTTTATTGCGGGTATCCAGACTGCCCGACGGCTCATCCGCAAGGATAACCGCCGGGTTGTTTATTAATGCACGCGCTACCGCCACCCGTTGCTTCTCCCCTCCCGACAATTCAGCCGGTTTGTGCGAAGCACGTTCGGACAACCCCAAAAAAGCTAGCGTTTCTTTGGCTTTCCGCATAGCTTCGGAAGAAGATGTACCTGCTATCAACGCAGGAATCATCACATTCTCTAAAGCTGTGAACTCGGGAAGTAACTGGTGGAACTGAAACACAAAGCCAATCTGCCGGTTACGAAAAGCCGACAACTCTTTTTCCTTCAAACAACTCACTTCTGTACCATTCAGTAAAATAGTACCCGTATCCGCCTTATCTAACGTTCCTATGATCTGCAATAATGTAGTTTTCCCCGCACCACTGGGACCTACAATACTTACCACCTCTCCTTTTTCTATCATCAAGTCAATACCTTTCAGTACCTGCAATGTCCCGAAACTCTTCGTTATTCCCTGTAATTCTATCATAATCAAATTCTTCTTATCACATACTCCGCCAGATAACAGCCAAAGACTGCCGGCATATAACTCACGGTTCCGGCAGTAGATTTCTTATTTTTCTCATCATCTACCAATATCACCGCATCCTGATCGGCCTGCTCTGTACTAAATACAACCGGAAGTTTTCGCTTCATCCCCATTTTCTGCAAACGCTTCCGCACGGCTTTGCTTAATCCGCAATGGTAAGTATCCCATAAATCGGCAAAACGAACCTGAGTAATATCCATTTAGCACCGGCCCCCATACTACTCACAATGGGCAGACGACGTTGAAGCACATTATATATAAGGTAACATTTAGGAGCTACCGTATCAATGGCATCCACCACAAAATCAAATTTTGCACTGTCCAGCAATTCCGGAATACGCTCATCTTTCAGATACTCCACCAATACAGTCAATTCCAAATCAGGATTAATATCACGGAAACGTTCCGACAAAATTTCCGCTTTGGGACGTCCCATAGTAGAGTAAAGGGCCGAAAGCTGACGATTAATATTACTGGGCTGCACAATGTCTGCATCCACAATTGTCATACGGCCTACTCCTGCACGACAAATCATCTCGGCAGCATACGCTCCAACTCCACCCAAACCTACCACCAGCACATGAGCGTGACGCAGGCGTTTCATCTTATCTTTTCCTAGCAACAACTCCGTACGTTGCTGCCACTCTATATTAATTTCGTTCATCACCTTTCTTAAACCATTTGTAGAACCATTTTCCTACATTATCATATACTCGTGTTTCCGATTGTCCGCGAGGGTCAGAAAAAGAAACAATCTCTTGCGGATCGTCCCCTAACTGATCCGGATACACAATCAACAAACTGTTATTGGCAAAGTACTTGCTGATTTGTGACGGCAGACGTTCAAAAGAAGTCTGATAAGAGATGGAACCTTTACGCGAAGATACAACCACAAACAGATGGTCATAATTCACCTGTCCGGTCAATAAAAGCAGATCATCCCACTCTTCCAATAAAGAAAACTCCGTAAAAGTATTCGCCTCCTGTTTTTCTGTCAGGGCACGCAAATGCTTCAATGTATCTTCTGTAGCAAAGAAATGCACGCGGCATCCCAATTGTTTACCCATACGGCAGAGCTGTGTCATCCATTTCAAGAAACCTTTTTCATATTCCGCCTTATCGGGAACCGCCACCACAATCCGGCGCAACGTATTGACAGGCATCAATAATTTAGCGATCATAATCTGGCGGTTCGTACCCTTCAACAAGTTTTCCGTCATTGTACCAAAGAAAGAATCCATCAAATTCGTCTTACGATGCAAACCTATTACAATATCCGTTACCGCATATTCTTTCTGCGTATGAATAATACCTTGCGCAATATTCAAATCATAACGCAACACAGTCTTTACAGACGCATCGGCAGCAGCAGCAATCATCGCCGTACGCTCCAAGTTGCGCTTGCCTATCAGTTCCTTGGTTTCTGAAGTATTATTATCATTGATCACACTCAGTGCCACCAATGACTCTTTTTGTTTAGGATGCCTCATCATCAAAGCCATGCCTACCAACCTTCTATGGTTTCAGGATTAGCTACCGGAATCAAGATGCGTTCCTGTTCCTTACCTTCGCTGCCCTCCATCAGATTTTCCTGAGTCACCATTTTGCGTGCGGCACGTTCTGTCACAACAGAACTTATAATACAAGTGAACAAAATCATGACCACCGTACCATTCAAAACATCATCATTCAACAACCGCTCTCCATTTTCCATAATAATACCATGACCTATCAACACAGCGGCCAAGGTCGCAGCAGCCTGTGCATTACTTAATCCGAATATCAAGCTGCCCTCCACCTTCTTCATTCCATATATCTTCTGGGTTATCCATGCAGCCAGCCACTTACTGAATGTCGCCACTACGGTCATTACAACCGCCACTTTCAGCGCTTCACCTTCCGTAAAAAGGCAACGTACATCAATAATCATCCCCACCCCAATCAAGAAATAGGGAATAAACAGCGCATTACCCACAAACTCCAGCCGGTTCATCAAAGGAGAGACATGAGGAACAAAACGATTTAATACCAACCCGGCAAGGAAAGCTCCCAAAATACCTTCCATCCCCACCAATTCCATCAAGCCTCCGCCCAAGAACACCATAGCCAGCACGAATATAAATTGCATCACCGCATCCTCATACGTACGGAAAAACCATCGGCTGATGCGAGGCATTAAAAATATGATAAGTCCGAACAGCAAAACTACCTTGGCAACCAACAGCACCCAAAACAGTCCGCCTACGTCCTCACCTTTATACATACCACCAATAACAGCCAGCACCATCAAAGCTAGCACCACAGTCACCGCCGTACCACCAATAGTGATACTGACCGTCCGTTGCCGCGACAAGCCATACCGGCTGATAATAGGATAAGCAATCAAGGTGTGACTGGCATACATACTGGCCAGCAACACAGAAGTCAAAAATCCATAGTCCAGCATACTCATGCTGCTCCATATGCCCAGCCCCATCGGGATGAGGAAAGTAAACATACCAAAGATCAATCCTTTTGTCCTGTTTTTCTTGAAATCGTCCATATCCATCTCAAGACCGGCCAAAAACATAATGTAGTAAAGTCCGACCTTTCCAAACAATTCAAAACTGCTGTCACGTTCCAGAATGTTAAAGCCATACTTGCCTACCACTACCCCGGCAAGTATCATACCGATGATATGCGGAATGCGTAAACGCCCCAAAATCATAGGGGCAAACAGGATGATAATAAGTACCAGGAAGAATATCCAGGTAGGATCTGTGACCGGAAAATGTATGTTAAGGTCGAATAATTCCATCTTTTTTTGAGTTTTATACCATTATATCGACAAAATTACGAAAAAACTTTCTTTTTTACTGATTTATATTCTAAAATGTTCTAATTTTGCACGCAGAACATACTTACATGCTGAGAGATAGTTCTAAAGTATTACTAAATTTTATCTTATAAAACAAAAAACAAAATGAAAGTAGCAATTGTTGGTGCGAGCGGAGCTGTAGGACAAGAGTTCCTGCGTGTGCTCGATGAAAGGAACTTCCCGTTGGATGAGTTAGTGTTATTCGGTTCTTCACGCAGTGCAGGACGAAAATACACATTCCGCGGTAAACAGATTGAAGTGAAACTCCTTCAGCACAACGATGACTTTAAAGGTGTAGATATCGCTTTCACATCAGCCGGCGCAGGTACCACAAAAGAGTTTTGTGAAACCATTACCAAACATGGTGCCGTACTGATTGACAACTCCAGCGCTTACCGTATGGACGCCGATGTGCCTTTGGTAGTACCCGAAGTGAATCCGGAAGATGCTTTGAATCGTCCCCGTAACGTGATAGCTAATCCCAACTGTACAACTATTCAGATGGTAGTTGCACTGAAAGCCATCGAAAATCTTTCACACATAAAACGTGTGCATGTGGCTACTTATCAAGCTGCCAGCGGTGCAGGTGCAGCGGCTATGGATGAATTGTATGAACAATATCGTCAGGTATTGGCTAATGAACCCGTGACTGTAGAGAAATTCGCTTATCAGTTGGCATTCAACTTGATTCCCCAGATTGATGTATTTACCGACAATGGATATACCAAAGAAGAAATGAAGATGTTCAACGAAACACGCAAAATTATGCACTCCGACATTCAGGTTAGCGCCATGTGTGTACGTGTTCCCGCCCTCCGTTCTCACTCGGAAAGTATCTGGGTAGAAACTGAACGCCCCATTTCTCCCGAAGAAGCCCGTGAAGCCTTTGCCAAAGGTGAAGGCCTGGTATTGATGGATAATCCCGAAAAGAAAGAATATCCGATGCCTTTGTTCCTGGCAGGTAAAGATCCGGTTTACGTGGGCCGCATCCGCAAAGATCTGGCAAACGAAAACGGACTGACTTTCTGGATCGTAGGCGATCAGATTAAGAAAGGTGCGGCATTGAACGCTGTTCAGATTGCCGAATACTTGATCAAAGTAGGAAACGTGAAATAATTTGTGAAATAATTTTTTTTATAATCTTTATCTTTGCGCCAATCATTGATTTAATGAATTGACCAAGATAAAGATTATATCGTTTATTACAGTTATTCGTCCGTCAAACTATCCCCACAACATTATGCTGAAAGAAAAAACACCTCGAATACCCAAAGGACGAAGTTTTTTTATTCTGTCCCCGATAAAATAAAACAATCTCCTTGTTCCCGTCAAGACTTCTTTTTGATATAATAAGCCTTATAAGCCTTTTATCCCCCGACCTTTAAACCATTCTTTACAGATAATGGAACGTAGCAAGCGGGCATATAAAGCACTTAACCATATGAAGAAAAACAGTTAGTCCATACCCCAAAAAACATTTCAGCAAACAAAAAAATGGTTTGTCCCACAAATAAGAAAACAAGATCGTCAAATAAAACCCGATTCATTCAACTGCCATAGCTCAAATCATCCATAAAAAAAGAGTATCACAATAACTGCAATACTCCTTTTAATCTTTTATGATAGCTGTTTATTCAGCAACTAATACATCATCAACACTTCTTTCCGTACCTTTCAACGGGGATATGCCAACCAAATTTACATTAAATATCAATGTGGAATATCCGGGAATATCACTATATCCATCCTTTCCATATCCCAATTGATAAGGAATATAAAGTTCCCATTGATCTCCTACTTTCATACCTCCATATCCTTTCATCAAGGCAGTGCTCCATCCGGCAATCACCCCACCTGCAACAAATGTCTTTGGAGTAGCTGTTTCCGGATCAAGTTCTCCTTGATAACTTTGGTCAAAGACTGTTCCATTAATAAACTGACCACGATAATTCACCGCTACCGTATCCGTGGCAATCGGACTTGTAGTACCATCACCAATCTTAACAATCTTGCAGTAAACATTATCATTCACCTTTCCTGTCTCATTCAATCCCAAAGGAGGAAGTTTATACGATCTGATAATTTTCCATTGTCCTACCTCATTGCCTTGATTAGCTTCCGCCACTGTAGCGATGGAGTCAATATATCTCTGATTACGTTCCTCCCAGTTTGCATACGGGTCTTCTGTTCCATCTGATTCACTACATGAAACAATGGACAGAGAAGCAACAAACAGCAGACTAATCAGCCAAAGAATACTTTTATTCATAAATTCCTGTTTATTATTGCAAAGTCTTCAGCAGACTTGTTATACTTACTTTATCGGCAATGATATTGTTCAGTTCCGAAATAGCCACACGCTCCTGCTGCATGGTATCACGATTACGCAATGTTACGCAATTGTCCTCCAAAGTCTGGTGGTCTACAGTGATACAATATGGAGTACCGATGGCATCCTGACGACGGTAACGCTTGCCGATGCTGTCTTTCTCATCATACTGGCAGTGGAAATGGAACTTCAAGTCATTCATAATCTCACGCGCCTTCTCGGGCAGGCCGTCTTTCTTCACCAACGGCATCACGGCCAGTTTCACCGGAGCCAGAGCAGCAGGCAATTTCAGCACGACACGAGTTTCACCACTTTCCAATGTTTCTTCTGTATAAGCAGCACTCATAATGCTAAGGAACATACGGTCCACACCGATAGATGTTTCAATAACATACGGAGTATAGCTTTCGTTCAATTCCGGATCGAAATACTTGATACTCTTGCCACTGAACTTCTCGTGCTGGCTCAAGTCAAAGTTCGTACGGCTGTGAATACCTTCCACTTCCTTGAATCCAAACGGCATCAGGAATTCGATGTCTGTAGCTGCGTTGGCATAATGTGCCAGTTTGTCGTGGTCATGGAAACGGTAATGATCATCACCGAAACCTAATGCTTTATGCCATTTCAAACGAATTTCTTTCCATTTGGGGAACCACTCCAGCTCAGTACCAGGTTTTACGAAGAATTGCATCTCCATCTGTTCAAACTCACGCATACGGAAAATGAATTGGCGGGCTACAATCTCGTTACGGAAAGCTTTACCAATCTGAGCGATACCGAAAGGAATCTTCATACGGCCGGTTTTCTGTACATTCAGGTAATTGACAAAAATACCCTGCGCTGTTTCCGGACGAAGATAAATCTTCATGGCACCATCGGCAGTAGAACCCATTTCGGTGGAGAACATCAAATTGAACTGACGTACTTCAGTCCAGTTCTTGGTTCCCGAAATAGGACAAACAATCTCTTCATCAATGATAATCTGACGAAGTTCATCCAAATCATTGTCGTTCAAAGCTTTTGAGAATCGTTCATGTAAAGCGTCACGCTTGGCCTGATGCTCCAGAACACGACCGTTGGTGCTACGAAACTGAGCCTCATCAAAAGCATCCCCGAATCTCTTGGCAGCCTTGGCCACTTCTTTGTTTATCTTCTCGTCATATTTGGCAAGCTGGTCTTCAATCAGCACATCGGCACGATAACGTTTTTTAGAATCGCGGTTGTCAATCAGAGGATCATTGAACGCGTCCACATGTCCGGAAGCCTTCCAAATAGTAGGATGCATAAAAATAGCAGAATCAATTCCTACGATGTTCTCGTGCAGCAGCACCATACTCTGCCACCAATATTGCTTGATATTATTCTTCAACTCCACTCCCATCTGACCGTAATCGTATACAGCGCCTAGTCCGTCATATATATCACTGGACGGAAATACAAAACCATACTCTTTACAGTGCGATACTAATTTCTTAAAAACATCTTCTTGTGCCATTTTCTTATCTGTTTATTCTTACACTTTTGTTGTTTTTTCCTGTTTTCAACCTTTAATAAGGGCGAAATAATATGCAAAGTAAATGATTTTTTTCAATAAAAGTCGTATTTTTGCGTGCATATCATCAGAACATTAAGGAATTTAAATATATATGAGCGACGATTTTATTGATAAAGAGGAACAAAACGAAGAAAATATCCCCACACCGGAGAACGGACACTCGGACTATAAACCTACCGATACCAAAAACACAGGGGTGAAGCACCAGCTGAGTGGAATGTATCAGAACTGGTTTTTGGACTATGCCTCTTACGTAATATTGGAACGTGCCGTACCGCACATCAATGACGGTTTGAAACCTGTCCAAAGACGTATCCTCACTCTATGAAAGATTGGATGAACGGCCGATATAACAAAGTAGCAAATATTGTAGGACATACCATGCAAGTTTCGATCCGCACTCGGGACAA
>ENA-OQAA01000319-OQAA01000319.1-human-gut-metagenome-genome-assembly--contig:-NODE-319-length-34256-cov-2.112133_pt1 | contig 34256 bp, 44 predicted proteins | sample MGYA00242489_ERZ504515 | MGnify/ENA primary metagenome ERZ504515 (study PRJEB26092, sample SAMD00036237) | human gut metagenome | host: Homo sapiens | study: EMG produced TPA metagenomics assembly of... | reverse complement strand
TAGACTGACTCCAATCCAGGATGTACAACTCATGATCAATACCATATCTACCAATTCCACATATGGCTCCAGTTCTGCCACCGGTGTGTCCGGGCAGATTGAGATTGCCGCTTTCGCCCCACATGCTTTGATTTTCTCCAGTGTCGCTTTCACATCACTGCACGCCTCCAGGTGAACGGTGATAATATCTGCCCCTGCTTTCTGAAATTCTTCTACATAGCGAATTGGCTCTTCAATCATCAAATGCACATCAAAAATCTGATCCACTGCGTTTCTGATGGATGCCAGTACCGGCATTCCAAAAGAAATACTTGGCACAAACTTTCCGTCCATCACATCAAAATGAATGTACTGTGCTCCTTCCCGCTCTGTCTCTTTCATCTGTTCCCCTAATTTTGTAAAATCTGCCGCCAATATAGACGGAGCCAAAATCATTTCCATGTTAGTATCTCCTCTTCTCCTGTAATTCCTTATACATCTCTAAATAATTCTGATACCGCACTTTGTGGATCTCTCCAGCTTCCACCGCTGCCTTGACCGCACACTTCGGCTCATGAATATGGTCGCATCCCTGGAATTTGCACATTCCTTCATAATATGTAAATTCCGGAAAATAATATTTCAATTCTTCTTTTTCAAATTCATTCACATACAGCGAACTAAATCCCGGAGTATCCATAATATAGGAATCCTCATCAATCGGAATCAGTTCCGAATGTCTTGTCGTATGCTTTCCGCGGGCAATCTTCTTGCTGATTTCCCCTGTCTCCATCTTCGCCTCCGGCTGAAGAATATTGATCAAGGAAGACTTGCCCACTCCGGAAGGTCCTGCTACCGTTGTTGTCTTTCCTTTTAAAACCTCTTTTACAAGTGCAATATTTTCCTCTTTTTTTGCACTCGTAAAAAGAATCTGATAGCCACACCTTCTGTAAATTTCCTGCAATTCCTGAATCTCTTTTTCTGTTGCAATATCCTGCTTATTGAAACATAACACCGCCGGAATCCCTTTTGTCTCCATCATGATCAAAATCTGTCTAACAGATTGAAGTGTGGCTTTGGATCCGTCACTGCAAAGACAACAAGTGCTTGATCGATATTTGCTACTGCCGGACGGATCAATCGTTTTTTCCTTGGAAAAATCTGAATAATATTTCCCGTCTTCTCTTCCTCACTCAGGCAGTCGATCTCTACATTATCTCCGACGAGTGGTTTTCTCTTCTCTTTTCTGAAACTTCCTTTTGCCTTACATTCATAAATACCGAATCCTACTACATGAACGTAGTAGAATCCGGCAATTCCTTTTACAATCTTTCCCTGCATGAATTTTCCCTTATCCATTTATTTATCTGGCTTCCGGGCACAAATACACAGTACTGTACCGCTTTTGTTCCTTCAAACTAATGCCCGGAATTTCCTTCCTGACCAGTGGTATTTCCATCCGTGCTGCCGCTATTGTTATCTCCGCTGCCATTATGATCTGTGTTTCCATTGTTATTTCCATCGGTAGGCGGCTGTTCTGCCGGACCGTCACTGATCCAGATTTCAACCGTTGCTCCTTTTTCCAGTTCATCCCCGGTATTCGCACTGGCATAAAATACAGATCCTTTTTGATTTTCATTTGGCTCATGATAGATGACCGGTGTCAATCCGGCTGCCTGAAGTTGTGCCTTTGCATCCGCCTCTGAAAGACCGATCACTGCCGGCATTTTTGCTTTTTCTTTTCCTTTGCTGACTGTATAACCGACACTTCCTCCGACTTCAATCTTATTTCCACCTGCAATATCCTGGGAGATCACAGTCCCTGCCGGTTCATCGCTGTACTCTTCCTTCCTGTCCCCGGCATATAATCCAACTGCTTCTAAAGCTGCAATCGCATCAACTTCTGTCTTTCCTGTAATTTCCGGTACGGCCACTTTCTCAATTGGCTCTTCGCCTTTACTTACCTGCATGCCTACTTCTGTACCTTTTGCCACCTTGGTTCCCGGTTCGTAAGTTGTGGAAATAACCTCTCCCTCGGTATACATCGAACTATACTCATAGGTGACAGAAACTTTCAGTCCCAGCTTTTCCAGTTCTTTCTGTGCTTTATCCTGGTTCAGTCCCTTCACATCCGGCATGGTCACTTCTTCTTTTTTCTTCCCACTGCTTACAACAATCTTGACTCTTGTATTTTTCGCTATTTTTGTACCTGCTTTTGTTCCCTGTTCCATGACATAGCCTTTTTCATATTTATCAGACTCTCCGCCATCCACAAGTTCATATCCAAGATTTACTTTGTTCAGAGCCTCAATCGCATCTGCCTGTGTCTTACCGACAACATTTGGCACTTTTACTTTATCTTTTGAATCTTCTGTGACAAATCCCAGACCGGATCCAAAGATTCCTGCCGCCTTTCCTGCCATCATGATCACGAAAAATGCAATCAGAACTGCAACGACAATCATCAGAATCTTGATCAGCTTGTTCATCCGCGGATTGACATCCCCATTTCTTTTCCGAGATGTTCCTCTTCCATAGTCATCCTCGTCATAATCATCGTCCTGATCATACTCATCATCGTAGTCATCGTCATAGTCATCATCATAGTCATTGTCATAATCATCATACTGCTCTTCATCATAATCATCATCGTCATAATCGTCATATCGTCTTGCAGATATATTATTCATCTGAAGTTTCTGAAGTTCTCCTTCTGATAACATGACCGTATCGGAACCCGGTACTCTTCTGATCCGCACAAAGTCTCCTTCCGGATCCACGAGCGAACGTTTTAAATCAAGTACCAGTGATGCCACATCTGGATAACGGAATTCGGGCCGTTTCTGTGTACATTTCAAGATAATCTGCTCCAAACTATACGGCAGCTCTGGCACATACTCCGCCGGAGATACGATCTCTTCCTGAAGATGCTTCACCGCAACTGCAACTGCAGTATCCCCGTCAAATGGAAGTCGACCCGTCACCATCTCATACATTGTAATACCAAGTGAATAAATGTCACTTCTTGCATCGCTTGCAGCTCCTCTTGCCTGTTCCGGCGATGTATAGTGCACCGATCCAAGTACGGTAGAACTCATAGTGTTTGAGTTCGCTGCTTTTGCAATACCAAAGTCAGTCACTTTCACTTTTCCTTCTTTGGAAATGATCACATTCTGCGGCTTAATATCTCTGTGGATAATATTCTTATTATGCGCCGCCTGAATTCCATTTGCCATCTGAATTGTAATGCTGATTGCCTCTTTTGCGGAAAGTCGTCCCTTTTTCTGGATGTACTGTTTCAGTGTAATTCCTTCCACAAGTTCCATGACCATATAATTGGCACCTTGATCTTCCCCAACATCGTACACATTTACTACATTTGGATGCATAAGACCGCCTGCCGCCTGCGCTTCACTTGTAAATTTCTGAATAAATGAATCATCCTCATGAAATTCTTTCTTTAACACTTTTATCGCAATAAAGCGATTCAATTTATGGTCTTTTCCTTTATAAACATCTGCCATTCCCCCGGCGCCGATCTTGCCGAGGATCTCATACCTGCCATTTAACATGGTTCCTTCATTTAACATATACTCACCTCATCTGCCAATGGCTCAATCACAACAACCCCTATATTATCTTTTCCGCCATTTTCATTTGCTGTTTCGATCAGATCCTCTGTAATCTCCACAACATCCCTTCCACTCTTTACAATCTGGAATATTTCTTCATCTTCTATCATATTGCTGAGTCCATCCGAGCACATCAAAATGATGTCCCCTTTTTTCAGACTGTGTTCGAAATCTGGTTCCACTCCCTCTTTTGCTCCGATTGCACGCGTAATAATATTCTTATCCGGATGATTCCTTGCCTCCTCCGGCTTGATTCCCCCAAGGCGCACCATCTCTTCTACAAGGGAGTGATCTTTAGTCAACTGTGTGATTGTATGATTGATCAGATAAAGTCGACTGTCCCCCACATTTGCGAAATAAATCATGTTATGTACAATCGTGGCAACAACAAGCGTCGTCCCCATTCCTTCTAACTTGCTGTCCCTTTCTGCCATCTCAATGATCTTCTCGTTTGCTTTATATATTGCCTGTCGGATAATGTCCTTGATATTGGTCTCCGTGCTCTCCTCTATTTCACGTTCCAATATCTCAACGGTACACTTGGATGCACGATCTCCGGCATTATGTCCCCCCATACCATCAGCCACTGCAAATAAATTTGGAAGTTTTCCTACCGGTTTCGTTCTGGCATAGACATAATCCTGGTTCGTCTCCCTTTTTCTCCCCACGTCTGTCTTAGAAAATGTTTTCATGATGTTCTCCTTTACTTCCATTTGTTTCAACATAACGCTTTCTTAGTTGTCCACAGGCTCCATCAATGTCAGAACCCATTTCTCTTCTTATAGTAACATTTATTCCGCTTTTTTCAAGTTTATTTTTAAATTTCTCAGCCGCCTCCCTTGTCGGTCGCTCAAAATCACGTTCTTTGATCGGGTTGACCGGAATCAGATTGATATGGCAGTTTTTATGAGAAAGAAGTGCACTTAATTCTTTTGCATCTTCCTCGGTATCATTCACTCCATGAACAAGACTATACTCGAAAGTCATTCTTCTTCCTGTCTTCGCAAAATATATATCACACGCTTCCAGCACTTCAGAAGTTCATACTTATTCGCCACAGGCATCAGTTTCTTTCTTTTTTCCTGTGTGGATCCATGAAGGGATAATGCCAATGTAATCTGCAAATGCTCTTCTGCCAGCTCCAGCATCTTTGGCACAATTCCACAAGTAGAAACCGTCACATTTCTCTGACTGATATGAAGTCCGTGCTCATCAGTCAACATCTGAATAAACTTTAATAAATTTTCATAATTATCCAACGGTTCCCCAGTTCCCATCACTACAACATTTGCAACACGCTCACCGGAAATTCTCTGAATCTGATAGATCTGCCAAGCATTTCTGACGGCGTGAGATTTCGCTCAAGTCCTCCGATTGTCGAGGCACAAAACCGACATCCCATCCTGCAGCCAACCTGGGAGGAGATACAAACAGAATTGCCATGCTTATATTTCATGAGCACGCTCTCTACCACATGTCCATCACTTAATCGGAACAAAAACTTATTTGTCCCATCCATTGCAGACACCTGTCTGTCAAGCATCTCCACCTCCCGGATCTCATACTGACGTGCAAGCTTTTCTCTGAGTGGTTTGGATAGGTTTGTCATCTCATCGAAAGACCGCACAAGCTTTACATGCAGCCATTCATAAACCTGTTTTGCGCGAAATGCTTTCTCTCCAATCGATGTCATCTCTTCCTTCAACTCTTCAAACCGGAAAGATCCGATATCCTTTTTCTCCTGTTTCATAACTACCTCTTACTTTCTCTTCCTTCTGAACTTTGCAATAAAAAATCCGTCACTGTCATGGACTCCTGGAAGAAGCTGAAGACATCCTTCTTTGACATCCTTTTGAAGTTCTCCACAGAGAAATGCTGTAATATCCTCTGCTTCAAATTCTGGACTATTGTCAAGAAACCATCTCACATTTTCCAGATTCTCTGCCGGATTGATCGTACATGTACTATATACGAGCGCTCCGCCCTCCTTCACATAATTTTTCACTACTCCAAGAATCTCCCTCTGGAGCTTTGCAAGACTTTCTGTCCCTTCCTTTGTCATCTTATATTTCAGATCTGTCTTTTTTGCCAGAACCCCTAATCCAGAACATGGAAGATCTGCGATTACAATATCCGCTATCCGCTCAGAATCTTTATCAAAACGGTAGCGTCCTTCTGCTCTGCCCTTATATTTTGGAATCCAGTCCGGCAGATGTTTTCCTCGATGAGTCCTACTTTATATTCTGTAAGATCTCTCGCTGCTACCATCCCACTGCCATCAAGCAAATCTGCAATGTGCATAGACTTCCCTCCCGGAGCCGCACAGACATCTATCACCTGATCGCCTCTATGTGGAGCTGCAATCTCTGCAACAAGCATAGAACTGATATCCTGCACCTGAAATGCTCCGTCCCGGAAACTCTCCAGCCCGCCAAGATGATCATATCCGCTAATTTTCTTTGCATAGGAAAGATATGGATGTGCTTCCACCTTCACACCTTCTTTCCGGAGCCTCTCTGTCAGCTCCTTTTCGGACTGTTTCCGAAGATTGCAGCGGATCACTGTCGGATGTTCCTCCAGAAATCCTTTCAGCATCTTCTCAACAGTCTCCGCACCATACTCGGAAAGCCACAGTTTTACCATCCATTCCGGTATAGAATAATGAATGGAAAGCCATGATACAGGATTTTTTTCTTTCTCCGGATAACGGATCTGATCCATATTTCTTGCAATTGTGCGCAACACCCCATTGACAAATCCCTTTAGGCTACGAAACCCTTTTTTCTCCGCCAGCTTGACTGCCTCATTGCAGACAGCAGAATCAGGAACGCCGTCCATATATTTTAATTGATAGACTGCGCTCCTAAGAATCGTCCGGATGACCGGCTTCATTTTATTTACTTTCACATTTGAGAACTGATTGATAATATAATCGATCTCAATCATTCTCTCCAGCGTTCCTTCCACAACTCTCGTGATAAAGGCACGCTCTTTTTTATCTAAATACTGGTATTTCTCCAGCACATTTCGAATGGCGATATGGCTGTACACTCCATCCCTTGTAATTTCAAGAAGAACACCGAGTATCAATTCCCTATCATCTGTCATTTTCGCCATTTCCTCTTCCTCCTGTGATCAATATGATACGGATCAGCTGTAAGATTGCTGACGCAGCACTCGCGACATACGTCAAAGCTGCTGCACCAAGTACTCTCTTTGTACCGCTGATCTCATCCGGATAGAGCATTCCGCTCTCTCCTAAAATCCGAATTGCCCTGCCAGATGCATTAAACTCCACCGGCAGTGTAACAATCTGAAACAATACGGATAATGAAAATGCCAAAATTCCGATCTGGATCAGAAGACTAGAAGAATTTCCGGAAATAAAAAGTCCAAGAACAATCAACGGCCATGCGATAGTCGATCCAAAGTTTGCCACTGGAACAAGTGCACTCCGGATGTTAAGAGGTGCATATCCGACCGCGTGCTGGATTGCATGTCCGCACTCGTGCGCTGCCACACCAACTGCAGCAACCGATGCTGAACTATACGTACTGTCCGACAGCCGTAACACTTTATTCCTCGGATCATAGTGATCCGTCAGATGCCCGCTTACCCGCTCAATTCGTACATCAAAAATTCCTGCTCCCCTTAAAATCCTTTCTGCCGCATCTCTCCCGGTCATCCCGGAATGATTTCTCACCCGCTCATATTTGGCGTAAGTTGTCCGCACCCTTGCAGATGCAAGCATGCAGAGCAATACTCCTACAATCACAAGCAGGTATGTTGGATCAAAATACATTGGATAATATGCTCTATACATTTTCTCGCTCCTATCTGATAAAGACTTCTTCGTGTAAACTGCTGCTTTTTACAGCTGTCAGAATCATTATATACGAATTTCCCTTAGAAATACTTTATTTTATAGTTTTTTAAGAGAATCTTTATCGATTTCTCAAGTTCCTCTCTCCAAGATCTTCCTATCCTAAGATTTCTCCCGCTTTGATCTGATATCCTCTTAAAAATGCTCCTGCATCCATTCTCTTTTTCCCCGGAATCTGTAATTCCAAAACAGTCAGAAGTCCTTCTCCTGTCTGCACGGAAAACCTGTCTTTTGCGACTGCTGTGATGGTACCAGGTTCTGGATGTTTTGCTTCCTCTGACGCCATTTTCTCTTTTTCGCCGCTTTCATCCGCCTCAGTATCTGCAAGCCAGATTTTCATAACTTTCTGGTTCCAGTATGTATAGGCGCTTGGCCACGGATTCAACCCTCGAATCAGACGCTCAATCTTCTCTGCCGGCTGCTTCCAGTCAATCTCTCCCATCTGTTTTGTCAGCATCTTTGCGTAATCTGTCGTCGTTTCCCCTTGCTTTTCAGCCGGAGCTGTTCCTTCTTCCAGCCTTTTCAGTGTTTCTACACACAGCGCCGCACCCGCTTCTGCAAGCTTGTCATGCAGGCTTCCACCTGTCTCTTTTCATCCAAAATGACTTCTTTTTTCAAGATTCATATCCCCAGTATCAAGTCCCTCATCCATCTGCATCGTTGTCACACCTGACACCTTCTCTCCGTCAATGACTGCCCACTGGATTGGCGCTGCCCCACGGTATTTTGGAAGCAGTGATGCATGTACGTTAATACACCCATAAGGTGTCAACTCCAGGATGCTCTTTGGAAGGATCTGTCCGAATGCAATGACAACAATGACATCTGCCTCGTACGATTTCAACACTTCCACACACGCTTTCTCACGGACTTTCACCGGCTGATACACTGGAATCTGATGGCGGATAGCCGCCTCTTTTACCGGAGTAAACTGCATCTCTTTTCCTCGTCCTTTTGGCTTATCTGGCTGCGTGACCGCAAGCACGACTTCATGACCTGCCTCTACAAGTGTCTCCAATGTCCCCACCGAGAATTCCGGTGTTCCCATAAAAATGACTCTCATCACATTTCCTCCTAGTCTTCTTCGTAATACATATCTTCCAGTTCGCCTTCTACTTTTTCTACATACAAATGCCCATCCAGATGATCGATCTCATGACAGAATGCACGGGCAAGAAGTCCTTCTCCCTCAAGTACAATTTCTTTCATATCTTCGTCAAATGCACGCACTTTGACATAATTCGGCCTTGTCACCACACCGGATTTCCCTGGCACACTTAAGCATCCTTCTTCCCCGGTCTGCTCTCCGGAAGTCTCCATGATCTCCGGATTGATCAGGAGAATCGGTCCTTCTCCCACATCGATCGTAACGATTCTCTTTAACACTCCAACCTGTGGTGCGGCAAGTCCAACTCCCATCGCATCATACATTGTATCAAACATATCATCGATCAGCACTTTTGTACGAGGGGTTACTTTTTCTACTTCCTTGCAGACTTTTGTCAGCACGTCATCTCCCATTTCACGAATCTTTCTAATTGCCATTTTCTTTCTCGTATGGTGTATTTCCTATAAAACTACGCCATACTCTCCTTTCTTTCCATTTTTATTCTTATATATTTTATCATGCTGTAATTGAGCTCACTAAAACACACTCATCGGATTCAGATCAAACTGTATCCAAAGATTTTGAAATCCACTGTTGATCTCTATATATTGTTCCAGCTGATCCTTTAGGAACACAAGTACTGCTTCCTGCTCCGATTTCAGATAAATCACTCTGCGATAAGTATCCCTGACCTTCCCGACATACGGACTTGCGGGTCCGATCAGCTGCACAGAGGTCCCTGCCCTCTCACACTTTTTGCAGCATGTTTCCGCATAAGCCTTCAGATAGTGACATGCTGTCTCAAGAAGTTCTTCCTCCTTACAGGAAACGAGGACTGCCATAAGCTGACTTGCCGGAGGGTATCCCATCAATGCGCGATAAGTCATTTCTTCCTGAAAAAACTGTTCATAATCCTGCTTTGCCGCTGCTACAATACTATAGTGTTCCGGACTGTATGTCTGGATCACAACTTCTCCGGCCTTCTCTCCTCTCCCCGCTCGGCCTGCCGCCTGCGTCAGAAGCTGAAAGGTTCTCTCTCCGGCCCGGTAATCGTCCGCATAGAGCGACAAGTCCGCCGCAAGAACTCCGACCAGTGTCACATTTCCAAAGTCATGTCCTTTTACGATCATCTGTGTTCCCACAAGAATATCTGCCTCCCCGCTTGAAAATGCAGCAAGGATCTTCTCATGTCCGTCTTTCTGTTTCGTCGTATCCATATCCATTCGAAGGACTTTCGCCTGCGGAAACTCCCGCAGAAGCAGTTCTTCGATCTGCTGGGTTCCCGCACGGAATCCTCCGACATGGCTGGATCCACATTCCGGGCAGGATGTCACCATCGGCTGTTCATACCCACAGTAATGACATACAAGTTTCCCATTCCTGTGAGAAGAAAGCGACACATCACAGTGCGGACATTTCACGACATGACCGCAGGAACGGCAAGAAATAAATCCCGCGTACCCACGGCGGTTCAAAAACAGCATAATCTGTTCCTTTTTCTTTAACCGGTCTTCCATCAAACTGCGAAGTGCATCACTGAAAATAGACCGATTCCCCTTTTCCAGCTCCTTTCGCATATCTGCCACTGTCACATGCGCCATCGCTCTTTGCTTTGCCCGTTCCGGAAGTCTGAGCAAACGAAATTCCCCAGTCACCGCTTTATAAAACGCCTCCATCGACGGCGTTGCGGAGCCAAGCACAACACTTGCCCCCTCCATCGCGGCACGCGCGATCGCAGTCTCTCTCGCATGATAACGTGGTGTCTGTTCACTCTTATACGTTCCTTCATGTTCCTCATCGATGATGATCAGTCCCAGTCTCTCAAATGGAGTAAACAGCGCCGAGCGGGGACCGATCATCACATTGATCTCTCCCCTCTTCGCCCGGATCATCTGATCATACCGCTCCCCTTTCGACAGCCTGGAATTGATGATTGACACCCGGTCGCCAAATCTCTGGTAAAACCGCATGACCGTCTGATAGGTCAAGGCAATCTCTGGAATTAGAACGATCGCCTGCTTTCCTTCCGCGATCACATGCTCGATCATTTCCATGTAGACTTCTGTCTTCCCACTCCCAGTCACACCATACACGAGATAAGTTCCCCGTTTTCCCCGGCGATACTCTTCACAAAATGTATGGATTGCCGCCTGCTGTGCCTCAGTATAGCAAAACGACTGTTGCTTTGTTCGCTTCGCAGTCACCGGATTGCGGTACACAACCTCGGCTTCTATCTGAAGAATTCTCTGCTCTTCCATCGCCCGCAGCACCGCCGCTGTAACTTTCAGCTGTCTTGTGACATACTCATACGGAAGAATAGGACGATCTAACAGCGCTGCAACAACCCTTGCTCTGGCAGTTTGATTTTTTGAGAGAAAATACGAAAGCCTTTCTTTTGCTTCCCTTCTGTCAAGAAGCAATCGAATGCTTCTCTGCTCTTTTTGTTTCTCCTGCTGCTTGATCGGAAGAACCGTCTTTAACGCCTGTATCATTGTTCCACCATAATGTTCCTTCATCCATGCCGCAAGCGCCACCAGCTTTGCCTCAATCGCAATATGATTCTGGATGATCTGTATGATCTCTTTAATCTTCTCCGGATCGTAATTACATTTTTCAGAGAATCCAATCACATATCCCTTTGTCTCACGATTTGCTCTGCCGAACGGGATCAAAACTTCCATCCCAGTCTGCAGCCGTCCTTCCATCTCTTTTGGAATCCGGTATTGAAAGATCTTATCTAATTTTTCATGGGTAATATCTACAATGATATCTGCGTACATTTACTGCTCCCGTTCTCTTTCTTCTGCCAGAATATCCGCAATCAAGTCCCGCTCATCCATCGCATACTTAACTCCTTTGATCTCCTGGTAATCTTCATGTCCCTTTCCTGCCAGTACGATCACATCTCCCGCTGTCCGTTGACGATCGCATAGCGGATTGCCTCCTTCCGGTCACAGATCTCCACATATGCTCCATCTGTCTTCTTCATTCCAATCTTAATATCATCAATAATTTCCTGCGGCTCCTCAAACCTTGGATTATCTGATGTAATGATCGTCAGATCTGCCAGACGACCAGACACTTCTCCCATCTCATAGCGGCGCGTCTTGGAGCGGTTTCCTCCACATCCAAACAGACATACCAGACGCTTTGGATGATATTCCTTCAAGGTGGTCAGAAGGCTCTCAAGACTCATCGCATTGTGCGCATAGTCGATCATCAACGTAAATTCATCTGAAACTTTGACCATCTCAATGCGCCTTTCACTTTCGCTACTTTCAGCGCTTTTTGAATCTTCTCTGACGGTACATTAAAGTGTCTGCACACTGCAATGGCTGTCAGCGAATTATACACGCTGAACGTCCCTGGAATATCAATCTCCACATCAAAATCCATCAGACCTGCTACGTGATAGGCTACCCCGAGGTACCCCGGTCTTGTCACCAGTTCTGCATGTTCGGCGCGAAGATCTGCCTTCTCGGAAAATCCAAATGTTTCTATCTCACAGGTAGCCTCTCGGAATACATCTTTAAAATAGGGATCATCTACATTTGCAATCCCGATCTTACACTGTCTGAAAAGCAATCCCTTACATCTCTTATAGTCTTCAAAATCCTTATGTTCATTCGGTCCAATATGATCTTCCCCTAGGTTTGTAAAAATTCCGATTTCAAACGGAATTCCTGCCGTCCGATGCAGCATCAGCCCTTGTGAGGACACTTCCATCACAACTGCATCACACCCTGCATCGACCATCTTCCGAAAATATTGATGAATTGTAAAAGACTCCGGAGTCGTATTGACCGCCGGGATCACCTCATCCCCAATGATTGCCTCAATCGTTCCGATCAGACCTACTTTATGTCCGACCTCTTCCAGAATGGATTTGACCATATAAGTTGTTGTTGTCTTCCCCTTTGTTCCTGTAATTCCGATTACTTTCAACTGTTCTGCCGGATATCCGAAATATGCAGCCGATGCAAGTGCCAGTGCATATCTCGTATCTTCCACACGGATGACGGTCATATGCTTTGGTGCCTCCACATCCTTCTCCACAATGACTGCTGCCGCACCTTTCTTTCCTACTTCTTCAATATACTGATGTCCGTCTGATACAGCTCCGCTGATGCAGACAAAGACACTGCCTTCTGTTACTTTTCTGGAATCATTTGTCAATTCCGTAATTTCTATCTCTTTTGTTCCCTGCACAACTTCATATTGTAAACGTTCTAACAATGCTGTTAATTTCATGCGGTTTCCCTCCTGACTTTCTACATACCGCTTTGCGATATGGATAACAGTTATAGAATAACACACTCGGATATAGTTGTAAAACAGTCTTCCTCTATTTCCTTTATTTTAAGAAGATTCCCAATGGGGAATTTTGTCCTCCTTTACAAATATCTGAAAAAATGATATAGTTGCGTAATAATAAAAAGGAGGGATAAGCATTATGAAAGAACTGATCACCTTTGTATTAAAACCACTGTCTTTTCTGCCGGCACTGGCAATTATGTATATAATCTATTCTTTTCCGGTCAGACCGGGAGGAATCAGGAAATTTAAGTTATGAAGTAAGTGTAAAAATTGTAGAAATCGGAAATCAGGTTCTGGATAAAGGACTTCAGGACTGGGAAATTTCTGAAGTTGCCGCCAGCATCGAATATCCGGTCCGCAAACTTGCACATATGAGCGAATATTTCATCCTGCTGTCGCAGTGTCCTTCCCGTTTTACGTCTACGGTTTGCGCGGTTTTCCGCTTATGGTCGTCGCCGGACTGATCTGTGTCGGATTTGCCGCAGGGGATGAATATCATCAATCCTTCGTAGATGGGCGAGGACCTTCTGTGATTGATGTAGGCATCGACAGTATCGGTGTATTCTTCGGAATTTTAACTGTGCGGATCGTCTGCTTTATCTTTCTTGCACCCGCACGCATGTTGGAACGGAGACGGCGCCGCCTGGAACGAAAAAATGCCAGACGCAGCCGAACTCCCCGAAGATCTTACGGCTCCTACGAATGCCGTTCTGCTCCGGCAAATCATTACCGATACAACTCTCCAGAACCTCGGGAATATTCCTCTTCCAGAAAGCGCCGTCGCTATGATGATGTGCTCGATGATGAATACGATGATACATTCGATTACAATGATTATTATGAGGACGATTACGAAGAGGAAGATTACCGAGAAGCCATGCGCTCCTCCAGGCAACGAAGAACAAACTCTTCTTCCTCAAGAAACATCTCTTTGGAAAACGAATGGTTTGGAGACCTTTTTGAAGAGCAGCTTGGCAATGAAGTAAAAAAATTTACAGAAAAGCATTGATCTTTTGTTTTCCTTTTTCTACTATTCTTTTTCTGGCGGGAGCAGCACTCCTCTCATCACTGCATGCTCCCCATATTTTTTCCGAATCTCATCTACCGCTTTTTCAAGCTTTTCATATTTTGTATTGCGGGCATCCTTCTTTTTTCTCTGAACCTCCTGCTCCATCTGATAATCAAATAGATTCATCTGCCGCGGTGCACTCTCATTTACCAGCTTTGATGTCCGGACTCCTAACAGACGAATCGGTCTTCCATCCCACAATTCTCGAAAAAGACTGCAGGCATTCTCATACAGAATACTATCTGAACTGGTCGGCATCCTAAGCTGCTTCTGATGAGAAACACTTTGAAATGTAGCATATTTGATTTCCACATTGACCATCCCCGCCTGCTGTTTTGCTTTTCTGAGTCTTGCACCGACACTTTCCGCCAACATCAGAAGTACTTTCTGAGCCTCTTCCTCACTTACCACATCCTGAGACAGTGTCGTTGAATTGCCGATTCCTTTTGCCTGTGTCTGCTCCTTTTCCACCTTGGAATGCGTAATCCCATTTGCAAATTCCCACAGCATCCTCCCATGACTTTTCATGTGCAGCTCCAAAAGTTGTGGATTCATTCTGGCAAGATCCCCAATCGTGCGGATCTCAAGCTTTTCCAACACCTCAACGCTTGCTCTTCCCGCCATATAAAGTTCTGAAACCGGAAGTGGCCACATTTTTTCTTTCACCTCATCTGGAAACAACGTATGCACCTTATCAGGCTTCTCGAAATCCGATGCCATCTTCGCAAGAAGTTTATTCGAGGAGATTCCAATATTCACTGTAAATCCAAAGGTCTTTCGTACCCGCTCTTTGATTTCCTCTGCCGCCGCAACCGGACCGGAAAATCGATAAGCAATCCCTGTAAAATCCATATAGCATTCATCAACACTGACCTGCTCAATCTCTGGTGTATAGCCCTTCAAGAATTCCATCAGTCTCTGACTATACTGTCTGTACATCTTATGATCCGGCGGTTCAATTACCAGTGTCGCACACTTTCTGAGCGCGTTTGCTACTGGTTCCCCGGTTCTCACTCCATACTTTTTTGCAGGGATTGATTTTGCCAGAACAACCCCATGTCTGGATGCTTGATTTCCTCCTATAATAGAAGGAATCTTTCGCAGATCAATCTCTGACCCATTTTTCAATTTTTCCACCGCAGTCCAGCTTAAGTAAGCGGAATTTACATCAATATGAAAAATAATGGATGACATGTCTGCTCCTTTCCCTAGCCTATTAAAAGTACACTTTTTCCATCTCTGATCTCTTTATCATCTGGGATTTCAAAAAAATATTCCGCGCAACAAAAAGAGAACATCTGTACTGTTTCTATCATTGCACAAATGTCCTCTTTCGTCAACGAAAAACGGCTTCACATGCAGACTGCTTCCACAAATCGCTTCCGCTGATTGAATTCACTTTGTTAGGATCTTACCCACGTCTTGACTCTCGCCTTGAGTGCTCCATCTTCTACATCGATCAAGATTGTATCCTCCGCTCCGATTTCTCCGGAAAGAATCAACTTTGCTGCCAGTGTCTCTACATTTTTCTGTAAAAATCTCTTAAGTGGTCTTGCACCGTACATCGCTCATATCCGCCATCCACAACAAATTGCTTTGCAGCTTCTGTCAGTTCTATCTTCACTTGAGAATCCTGCAATCTTTTATTTAAATCCTGAATCAACAACTCAACAATCTCGTAAATATCTTTCTTCGTCAGTGGCTTAAACATAATGATTTCATCCAGACGATTTAAAAACTCCGGCCGGAAGTGTGCCCGCAGATCATTCATAACGAGAGTCTCACTCTCTTCTTTGATTTCCCCATTCTCATCAATTCCATCTAACAAATACGTAGAACCGATATTCGATGTCATGATCAAAATCGTATTTTTGAAATCAACGGTACGTCCCTGTGAGTCTGTAATCCGACCATCATCCAATACTTGAAGCAACACATTGAATACATCTGGATGTGCTTTCTCAATCTCATCGAACAGTACAACAGAATATGGTTTTCTTCTCACCGCCTCTGTCAACTGTCCTCCTTCATCATATCCGACATATCCCGGAGGTGCTCCGATCAGACGTGACACGGAATATTTTTCCATATATTCACTCATATCGATCCGAACCATATTGCTCTCATCGTCAAACAGACTTTGCGCAAGTGCCTTTGCAAGTTCTGTCTTACCAACACCGGTCGGTCCAAGGAATAAGAAAGAACCGATCGGCTTTGTAGGATCTTTGATTCCTGCTTTGGAACGGATAATTGCCTCCGTCACTTTCGTCACACCTTCGTCCTGTCCGATCACTCTTTTATGAAGTTCTTCATCCAGATGAAGGGTCTTACTTCTCTCACTTTCAATTAACTTCGCCACCGGGATGCCCGTCCAGCGTGAGATAATCCTTGCGATCTCATCCTCTGTGACACTTTCATGCACAAGTGTCATCGATTTTCCTTTGACACGTTCTTCTTCCTCCTGAAGCTGCTTTGTCAGCTGCGGTAATCTTCCGTACTGAAGTTCTGCCGCCTTTTCCAAATCGTAAGAACGCTGTGCTTTCTGTATCTCCTGATTGACTTGCTCTATCTCCTCACGAATCTTCTGCAAACGTTCCACAGATGTTTTCTCATTGTCCCACTGCGCTTTCTTTCCGGCAAATTCATCCCGCATCTCTGCCAGTTCCTGCTGCAAATGAACAAGACGCTCTTGACTGAGTCTGTCATTTTCCTTTTTCAATGCAGCCTCCTCAATCTCTAACTGCATGATCCTTCTTCGCAGTTCATCCATCTCTGTCGGCATAGAATCTAACTCCGTCTTAATTAAAGCGCATGCCTCATCTACAAGGTCGATAGCCTTATCTGGCAGAAAACGGTCTGTAATATATCTGTTGGAGAGTGTTGCAGCTGCACAAGTGCGCTATCTGTGATCTTCACACCATGAAATACTTCATAGCGTTCTTTCAATCCACGAAGAATAGAAATGGCATCTTCCACCGTCGGTTCATCTACCATAACCGGCTGAAATCTTCTCTCTAAAGCCGCGTCTTTCTCGATATACTGCCTGTATTCATCCAACGTTGTCGCACCAATACAGTGTAATTCACCTCTCGCCAGCATCGGTTTTAACATATTGCCGGCATCCATCGCACCATCTGTCTTTCCTGCACCGACAATTGTATGAAGTTCATCAATGAAAAGAATAATATTCCCATCACTGTTCTTCACTTCTTCCAGTACCGCTTTCAGACGTTCCTCAAACTCCCCGCGATATTTGGCTCCAGCTACAAGTGCCCCCATATCCAGCGCAAAAATCTTTTTATTTTTCAGACCTTCCGGCACATCTCCTCTGACGATTCTCTGTGCAAGGCCTTCTACCGCTGCAGTCTTACCGACACCAGGTTCTCCGATCAATACCGGATTATTCTTTGTCTTTCTTGAAAGAATCCGGACCACATTCCGGATCTCTGCGTCACGCCCGATCACCGGATCTAGCTTCTGTTCTCTGGCTCGTTCTACAAGATCGCTTCCATATTTATTCAAAGTATCATACGTAGCCTCCGGATTGTCGCTTGTCACCCTCTGATTTCCTCGGACAGTAGAAAGTGCCTGAAGAAATCCTTCTCTCGTAATTCCAAATTCTCTGAAAATGGTCTTTAATTCCTTGTTTGGATACTTCAACAGAGATAAGAAAATATGCTCTACCGAAACATACTCATCTCCCATCTGTTTTGCCTCATCTTCTGCATGGATCAAAGCTTTGTTCAAATCCTGGCCAATGTAGATTTGCCCGCCCTGTACCTTTGTGCGTTTTCTTAATCCTTCTTCCACGCGATTGCTAAACAACTGCTTCTGAATCCCCATTTTCTCGATTAGATTTGCGATTAAACTGTCATTTTGTATGATAAGAGCATACAGCAGATGTTCCTGCTCTACCTCCTGATTGCCATATTCATAGGCAACTTTTTCACATCCTTGTACCGCCTGCAATGAATTCTGGGTAAATTTATTAATGTTCATCTTGTTACCTCTCTTTCTTTTTGTTCTATAATAGATATAACATATGTTGTTAGCCATGTCAATAGACGAGTGCTAACATTTTTAATATTTTTTTTGTAATCTCATCACAGAATATTTCTTTTTTCTGTATTATAGTATTTTTATCAACTTTTAAATGTTTTATTATGAAAAAGAAATAGATGCTCTGCCTATTTTTCAGCTTTTCAAAAACTGGCAGATTTAAGATATCCAACGATTGTATCATTCAGCAGTATCAACGATTGGAACGAATATACTGTGACAAGGAGGTAACATTATGAGTTTTTTCGATTTTTTTAAACTACCTGATATTAATCAGGAATTGCTAGCTTTTCACAATACAAAAGAAGGCGTACTATTAGATGTAAGAACCCCTGAGGAATACAAAGAAGGACATATTCCCGGAAGCAAAAATGTCCCTCTACGCTCCTTATACGAAGGAACACCTGCTACACAGCTTCAGACACCTGTATTCGTTTACTGCCATTCAGGAGCCCGAAGTCGTCAAGCAGTTATCTTACTCAAAAAATGGGGTATACGAATGTAAAAAATATAGGAGGCATCGCTTCCTATACAGGAAAGGTGGAAAAATAAAATGAAAATTGTAATTGTAGGCGGTGTAGCTGGCGGTGCAACTGCTGCCGCAAGACTCCGCAGATTGGACGAACATGCAGAAATCATTGTCTTTGAGCGCTCTGGATTTATTTCCTACGCAAACTGTGGACTTCCTTATTACATTGGAGATGTAATTACAGATTCAGACCTTCTTACTTTACAGACACCAGAAAGCTTCCTTTCTCGTTTCCGCGTATCCATGAAGGTACATCACGAAGTTACCTCCCTGCATCCGGAACGTCATGCAGTATCTGTAAAGAATCTGGAAACAGGAGAAGAATTTGAGGAAACCTATGACAAGCTCATCCTTTCTCCTGGTGCCAAGCCAACCCAGCCCAAACTTCCTGGTACAGATATCGACAAACTCTTTACACTGCGAACCGTAGAAGACACCCTGCGGATCAAAACCTATATTGAGAAAAACCAACCAAAGTCTGCTGTTTTGGCAGGAGGAGCTTCATCGGATTAGAATTAGCCGAAAATCTCCGTGAGCTTGGCATGGAGGTCACCATTGTACAGCGACCAAAGCAGCTGATGAATCCGTTTGATTCAGATATGGCTGCCTTTCTCCATAATGAAATGCGTAAACATGGAGTAAAACTGGCTCTTGGACATACGGTAGAAGGATTTCAGGAAACTACAGATGGTGTCCGTGTTCTTTTAAAAGAAGAGAAACCTCTTTGTGCAGACATGGTAGTATTAGCTATTGGTGTTACTCCGGACACAAAACTAGCTAAAGATGCCGGTCTGGAACTTGGTATAAAAGACAGTATTTTAGTCAATGCACATATGCAAACTTCCGCACCTGATATTTATGCTGTAGGGGATGCCGTACAAATAAAACATTCCGTCACCGGACAAGATACTTTAATTTCTCTTGCCGGACCTGCCAACAAGCAAGGACGTATTGCGGCAGAGCATATCTGTGGAAAAAACAGTTCTTATCCTGGCTCCCAGGGTAGTTCTGTGATTAAAGTATTTGATATGACTGCCGCTGTCACTGGTGTAAATGAAACCAATGCCAGAAAAGCCGGTCTGGCTGTAGACAAAGTAATTCTCTCTCCTATGAGCCATGCTGGCTATTATCCCGGAGGGAAAGTTATGACGATGAAAGTAGTATTTGAGAAAGAAACCTACCGGATCCTTGGGGCACAAATTGTGGATATGAAGGTGTAGACAAGCGAATCGATGTACTTGCTACAGCCATCCATGCCGGGATGAAAGCTTCAGATCTGGCAGAATTAGATCTGGCCTATGCCCCTCCTTACTCTTCTGCCAAAGATCCAGTCAATCTGGCTGGATTTATGATAGAAAATATTTCTGATGGTACGTTAACACAATTCCATCTGGAAGATATTAAAACGCTTCCCCTGGATGGCAGCGCTATTCTTCTGGATACACGAACCCCTGAGGAATACGAAAGAGGACATGTGGCTGGATTTACAAATATCCCTGTAGATGTTCTGCGCGAGCACCTAAAAGAACTTCCAAAAGAGAAACCTGTTTATGTCATGTGCCAAAGTGGTCTTAGAAGCTATATCGCCACCAGAATTCTGGAAGGAAATGGATATCGTGCTTACAACTTCTCCGGTGGATTCCGCTTCTATGATGCCGTTATGAATGATCGCTGCCTCATTGCATCCGCTGCCGCCTGCGGTATGGATCAAGCATAAAGTTTCATTCTTACTTGTCTTCTCTTTCCCTACTTGCTATACTGTTCTTATGCAAGGTCAAGTCGCATCGCAGGCACTTTCCTGCCTTCGGTGCCTTTTTGACCAATCACACAGAAAGGATTTTTTAACATGAGAGCATATGAACGTTTATTAAAGTATGTAGTTGTCCGTACACCAAGTGATCATACAAGCTCAACGGTTCCAACTACTTCCTGCCAGTTTGACCTGGCACATCTTCTCGTAACAGAATTAAAAAGAATTGGGGCTGACGGATGCCTCTGTCGATGAAAAGTGCTTTGTATACGCTTCTCTTCCTGCAACAAAAGGATATGAAGAGAAGACAAAGCTTGGATTTGTCGCACACATGGACACGGTATCAGACTTCTGCGACCATGACATCACCCCGATCGTGACAGAAAATTATGACGGGGAAGACCTTGTGCTCGGTACAAGCGGCCGCACACTGTCTGTAAAAAACTTCCCGCACCTTCCATCCCTGAAGGGACGCACATTGATCACAACGGACGGCACGACTGTACTCGGTGCAGATGACAAAGCAGGGATTGCTGAGATTATGACCATGTTAGAGCGGATTCAGAAAGAAGAGATCCCTCACGGAAAAATCTCTGTTGCATTTACTCCTGATGAAGAGGCTGGATCCGGTGTCAACCATTTCAATGTAAAAGACTTCGATGCAGAATTCGCCTACACGATGGATGGCGGTCCGGAGGGAGAGATCCAATATGAGAATTTCAATGCATGTGAAGCTATTGTTGAGATCAAAGGATTCAATGTCCACCCTGGTTCCAGTAAAGATACCATGATCAATGCCGCACTGGTTGCAATGGAATTCAATGCAATGCTTCCATCCTGCGAGACGCCGCGCGGTACCGAAGGATATGAAGGTTTCTATCATCTCTGTGAAATGTCCGGAGATGTTGCCAACGCAAAACTGGAATACATCATTCGTGATCACGATCCTCACTTTTTCGAGGCGCGTAAAAATACTATGCATCTGATTGCAAAACAACTCAATGCGAAGTGGGGAGAAGGTACTGTCACACTGACAATCCATGACCAGTACCGGAATATGTCAGAAGTGATCCAGGGTTGTATGCACCTGATCGATAATGCGGTGGAAGCTGCCAGACTTGCTGATATCGTACCAGATGTCGCACCAATCCGCGGGGGAACTGACGGATGTCGTTTAAGCTACATGGGACTTCCTTGTCCGAACCTTGGAACAGGAGGCTACGGCTATCACGGACCATATGAACATATCACCGCCGAAGGCATGGATCTTGCCACAGATATGATCGTAAAATTAATTCAGAAATATGCCGAATAATATTTTGATGTAGAAAAGAACGCACTGCAAGATGAAACTTCTCATTTGCAATGCGTTCTTTCTTTTTTACAAACCTCGTCCATTTTCGGATGTAAATATATTTTCTTCTTAGTCTAATTCTCCTTAAACCCTTCCCCGACCACATCATTTGACTCCATGATCACAATAAATGCCTTCGGGTCAATCTCTTTTGCCATCTTCCGGATTGTGTACATCTGTTTATTATTGCAGGCACACATTACAATCTCTTTCTCCTCTTTAGAATAGCTTCCCCTTCCTCTGAGAAAAGTAGCACCTCTTCCAGTATACTCATCAATCTTTGCCGCAATCTCATGAGGATAATCTGTCACGATCAATGTCATCTTTCCGGCATCAATTCCATACATTACTTTATCAACTACCGCAGACAGAAGATAAGTCACAATCAAGCCATAAATAATCCCTTCTACGTCCCGGAAAATAAAACTTCCCATCAAAACGATCAGCACATCCATCACAAATGCAATCTGACCGATAGATACATGAGGTTCCATGCTTTTACCGACATGATCACAAAATCCGCACCTCCCGTGGAAGAGTTTCTCATATAAATCATTCCATATCCAAGCCCGGCTAATACACCTGTGCAGATTGCTGCCAACATTCGATTTCCCTCATATACTGGCAGCATCGGTGCCACCACATCCATCAATATCGAAGAAATAATCATTGTCTTTAGCGAACGAAGAAAAAATGTACGCCCAAGCAATTTATAACAGAGAAAGACTACAGGAATATTCAGCAAAATAGTCATTGCACCGATCGGTATATGAAATAGATGATAAAAAATCAATGCAATTCCTGAAAACCCGGTCATCGGAAACTGTGCTTTTGCTGCAAAGTTATAAATCCCAACGGCAATCAAAAACCCTCCTACAAAATCAATCAAAATATCAATTGCCAGTTCTTTTCCATTTATTCTCTTCATGATCTCTGCCTCCTGCTTTTTCTTTCCCTGTCGATATGATCTTATTTTCTTTTACCAAATCCCCCAATACCCGAAAAAGCATTTGCAAATCATAAAAATTATCATTCGCAAATGCTCTTCTGTTATTCAGTATAACGCGGTAAATTCCAAAAGTCAATTTACTTCTTCCGGAATATTTGTGCAAATACTACAAGAATACTTCCTGTAAAAATAAATAGATCTCCTAAATTAAACACAATATTCTGTATTTTTTTCCATTTGCACCGGAAACTAAAGTAGTCGACAACATACTTTCTCCGAAAACGATCATATAAATTGCTGCACGCACCTCCAAGAACAAGCGCCCATCCGGTCTTTTCCACTGTTCTTCCGCCCTTTGCCAACAAACACAGCTCATACACCAAAAGAATCACTCCAAGCCCTGCCGTCAACCACTTTACGAATCCCGGTTTATTCTCCAGCAAATTCATTGCCATCCCACTGTTATAGCTTTTTCTGAGCAGGATTCTCCCACCTGCCGCCCTTCTGATATCCGCTTCCGTGAATGATTCTCCACATACCATTTTATTCCCAGATCCAAGGCAAGCAAACTACCTGCTATGAGTAAATAAATCATAATTTCCCTCTGCGTGTCGCTATTCTCGAATATCCTCCACGCTCTCCTTTATATGTTCTTTCACCTCATGAACAGATTCTCTGACATCCTCAGCAATCTCAGATGCTGCATCTTTTACATGCTCTACGGATACTTTCGTCACATCTGCCGCCTTCTCCATAATATCCTCAATCACTTCTTCTGTTGTCTCTTCCATTTTAGCACTTTCCGATACATCACTCTCTGCAAAATATCTTCACATTCCTGCGGCATCTCTTCTCTCTTCACCTCTGCTCCACAATGCGGACAAAACTTCATATCTTTCTCAATCAGTTCCTGGCAATTCTCACATTCTTTCACGCCTTTCATATCCGCAAGTTTCTTCTCAAAGGCAGCATGATCATTCTTCTCTTCCTGATTTCCTCGCAGATTACTTCCAGTTCTCCATCTACAGCCTCTTCTTTTCGGAAGCGTTCATAAATGATCTTTCCAAGATCTGTCAGATCTCCCTGATTGCTGCGCTCCAGACTGCGGATCTGGCCTTTCAGCTTCTGTACTTCCATAACCTCTTCCGTCTTTTTCCCTACATTTCCTGCTGTCTCTGTAATAAATTTTCCTAAATCTTCAAAAAATTCTTTCATCGCGCTCTTCCTTTCTGTCCTTTGCTCTTCTTTTCTGTATCGGAATGCAGTCACACATGTAGTTTGTGCGATCTACATCCTAAAATGTCCGAAGCTGTTCAAACGTATTGTAGAGATTCAAGCTGCATATCCCCACGATCTGTTTGGATACACTTCCGTGTCTTTACGCTCTGTACCGAGAATCATCAGATTCTTCAGCTGGATCGAGTCAATATTCGTTCTGCCCAATTGATAAACTATCCACTCAAACAGAAGTGCTGTCGCTCCGGCAGTGATCCCCGTCGCAATACTGGATCCAGTCCTCTTTGTGAACTGCCCACGGCTTACTGCACCCGTCACATCTACTCCGGGCGCCGCGAATTCCGGTTGAGTCTTCCACCTCTAGTATACCCCCTTCCCGAGTCGATGGCAATACTCTTATCTGCCCCATTGTAACTTGCAACCGTCATCGGATCCGGTGTATTTCCAGGTTCTGTAATAGTAGTATCTGGATTTGACTGCAGAAAATATACATCTCCGGTCAAAAATTCTGCAACCGGAAGCCACATATGGAAAATCCCATCCGCCAGCTGCTGTGGTTCTACCACAATTCTCCAGATTCCCGGGGATGGATCCGCAAAACGCATCAGGATCAATTCGGAATTCGTCCGCTCCACCAACAGCCTATAACTACCAAATAGACACTCGTTCTCTCAAACACAAAGTTTAGCACCGTTCCGATTCCCTGTCTCACTGCACAAGGGGAATTTTCTCCCCGGCAGGCGAAACAATGGAAACCGCAAACACATTCGGAATCTCGGTCCACAACTCCAGCGAAAATCCTTTTACACCTTCCGCCACACGGATCTCCACATTCTTACTGTCCGCCATATTTTCTATCAGCATAATAATGATGCCTTTGATTCGCTTCATTTCCACCACCAATCACAATCCCCATATTAGCAGTGTAGGAAGATATCTCCAGCAAGTTGCAAAGCGGAGAAGTCCCATTATGATCCCCCATGTTGGTTCCAAGGGCAATGCACAGAACTAATGGAATTTTTTTCTTCTTTGCCAGATCGGCCAGATACCGGATTCCAAGCATAATATCGTTCTCCTGGTAGCACTCTGCATCGTCTCCAATCAAATAGAAATCCTTTAAATATTGTTTGGCTTTTTTTAACTTTACAATGCCAAGTGTGGCTTCCGGCGCAGCTCCTTTAAATCGATTTTCAATGTTTTCACTTCCTGCCGCAATACTCGCAAGAAATGTCCCATGGCTGTTCTCATCTTTGGATGGAACAACTTCCAGAGGATTCTCTCTTTGTAACGCCTCGTTAATCTTCTCCTCTGTATACTCTGTTCCGTAAACAAATCCCTGGGGAGGAGCTCCCTCCTGGATCGTCTGATCCCAGATTCCCGCAATCCTTGTTGTTCCGTCAAGATTTCGAAAAATTGGATTCTGATAATCGATACCAGTATCAATAAATCCAATCATCACGCCCTTTCCTGTCAGTTTCAGTGTAGGATAATTCTGAATCTGGCTGATTCCCGCCTCATTTAGCGCTTCTGTATCCAAAAGAGTATAACACTTCGGAATTGCCCCATACGTAAACCGATCCAAAGACATCGGATCTGCAAACATCTTGTCAATATATACAACGTGATATTCATACCCGACATACTGCTCACAGAGTTCTGCACCTGAAATTCCATTAAGAAAATATGGTCTTTTACTTTCAAAAATAAAATCCCGGTATTCTTCGGACATCGCTCTGCTTCTGCATATTTCTATCGTTTCCGGCATCATAACCTCCAAATTTTGTCAATCTTTACATCATATAAAAACAGGACACTGAATATGCTTCAATGTCCTGAATTCTCTATTCTCCCGTAAGCAGTGCCTGTCCTCTGAGTGTGATGACAGGACCTCCGGTTCCTTCGATATATTCTTTTGTGATCGTCACCTGTCCGATGTTATCATCCTTCGGAATCTCATACATGATATCCAACATAAATTCCTCGATGATCGCACGAAGCGCACGGCACCAGTATTCTTCTCCATGGCACGCTTCGCGATTGCTCTAATGCTGCTTCGTCAAACTCCAGCTTGACTTCGTCAAGCGCAAGAAGCTTCTGATACTGCTTTAAGATTGCATTTTTTGGTTCCTTTAAGATCTTGACCAACATCTCTTCATTCAATCCCTGAAGTGTAAAGATGATCGGCAGACGTCCGATAAATTCCGGGATCATTCCAAAGTTTCGAAGATCTTCGGCAGTCACTTTCTCAAGGATGTTCTTATCGTGATTCCACTTATCCTTCAAATCAGCGGTAAACCCAATCGACGCCTGCTTGTTCAGACGCTCCTTGATGATCTCCTCAAGATCTGGGAATGCTCCGCCGCAGATGAACAGAATATTCTTCGTATTCACAGTCGTAAGTGGCACCATTGCATTTTTGCTGTTTGCCCCTACCGGAACCTCCACTTCACTTCCCTCTAAAAGTTTTAACATTCCCTGCTGTACAGATTCCCCGCTGACATCTCTCTGGCTAGAATTTCTTTTCTTTGCAATCTTGTCAATCTCATCGATAAAGATAATCCCTCTCTCCGCCTTCTCCACATCGTTGTCTGCAGCTGCAGAAGCTTTGAGACAACACTTTCAATATCGTCACCAATGTATCCGGCCTCTGTCAAAGAAGTCGCATCTGTAATCGCAAGCGGTACATCCAGAAGTCTCGCAAGCGTCTTTACAAGATACGTCTTTCCACTTCCGGTTGGCCCGATCATCAACATATTGGACTTCTCAATCTCGATATCATCCATCGTATCTGTCGCTACCCTCTTATAGTGATTGTAGACAGCAACTGCCATTGCCTTCTTCGCATGCTCCTGCCCTACCACATATTCATCTAATTTTGCCTTGATCTTATGCGGTGCCGGAATATCTTTAAGATTCAGCGCAGGCTCTTTCTTCTCGCCTTCTTTTTTCTTCTTGACCGGCTTCGCCTTTGGCATCATATTCTCAAGTTCTGCCATGTTCATAATATGACGCCCGGCATATTCATCAGCTTACTATAATCAAAATTACTATTCGACATTAGATCAAAGCTCTTCTGCATACAGTCAGAACATACTGTAATATTGTTCGGAAGCTCAATCATCTTCCCCGCAATGCTCTCCGGGCGGTTGCAAAGTGAACAATACTTTTCATATCCTGCATCGTCCGGCACATCCGGATGCTCTTTTCCATGCTTCTCCACATGTTTGTCTTCTTTTCCTTCTGTAATCTCATCTATGATCTCACTGTCTATCGTCAAATCTTTTTCTGACATACTTTTTCCTTCTTTCTACCATATATGGGTCTATTATATCGTAGTCGTTTCGCTGAAACAAGTTAAGAATCTATAAATTCTCCTTAATTATTTCCAATCATCTTCAAAAATGTATCCTCGGAAATGATTGGAATCCCAAGTTCCCTCGCTTTTTTATTCTTTGAAGATGTTGATTCCACATCATTGTTGATCAGCCAGTTCGTCTTTGATGTGACAGACCCGGTCACTTTTCCTCCTTTGCTCTCAATGACCTCTTTCACTTCATTCCGGTTTGCAAAATGCTCCACACTTCCTGTGATCACAAAGTTCATGCCTGCGAAGATCTGTTCTTCCTGAGTCGTCTCTTCCTCTGGAATCTTCACTTCCTCAAGTAGTCTGAAAAATTCCTCCCGATGGTCTTCCACTGCAAAATAATCAACAAAAGCCCTCGCGATCACATCACCGACTCCCTGGATCTCATTCAGCGCTTCTACATCTGCCTGAAGCATTTTCTCTACATCATAATCAAATGCACGACAGATCATCTTTGCATTGGAAAGCCCGATATTCGCAATGCCAAGCCCATAGATCAACTTTGGCAGTGTAGTTGTCCGCGCTTTCTCAATACTATCCTGAAGGTTTTTGTAAGATTTTTCCCCAAATCCCTCCATCGACCGGATTTCCTCTCCATATCGCTCCAAATGAAAAATATCAGAGAAATGGCGGATAAATCCGCGTGTGATAAATTTCTCGAGTGTCGCTTCAGACAACCCATCAATATTGAGCGCATCTCTGCTTACAAACAGTGAAAACGCCTTGATATGCTTCGCCCCACACTCTGGGTTCGTGCAGTATAATGTCTTCGTATCGCTGACCTGACGGATCTCTGTCTCACCGCCACATGCCGGACAGCATTCCGGCACCGGATCCATCCCACTTCGCGTAAGATTTTCTGCAATCTGCGGAATAATCATATTCGCCTTATATACTTGAATCGTGTCCCCGATCCCAAGCTCTAACTCTTCCATAATGCTTAAGTTGTGGACACTTGCACGGCTGACTGTAGTTCCTTCCAGTTCCACCGGATCAAAAATTGCCACCGGATTGATCAGTCCAGTCCTTGACGGACTCCATTCTATTTCCCGCAAAGTTGTCTCCCGGATCTCGTCTGCCCACTTAAACGCAAAAGAATCTCTTGGGAACTTCGCTGTACTTCCAAGAGATTGTCCGTAAGCAATATCATCGTAAGTGAGTACAAGTCCATCGGACGGAATATCATTCTCTTCAATATGCTCCGCAAAAAATCGAACACGTTCTTCCAGAGTATCCTTTGTCACCTCATAGTGTTCCACTACATCAAATCCCTGCTCTTTCAGCCACTCAAGCTGAATATTCCTTGAATTTTGGAAGTCCACTCCATCCGCCTTGACAAGCGAAAATGCGTAAAACTGCACATTTCTTCGCGCTGTAATCTTATTGTTCAGCTGACGCACTGAGCCGCTGCACAGATTTCTCGGATTTTTGTATTTTGCATCCACATCTTCGATTTCTTCATTGATCTTCTCAAAGTCCCGATAACCAATCACCGCTTCCCCTCGAAGGATCAATTCTCCCCGGTAAGCAATCCGAAGCGGTACATTCTGAAACACTTTTGCATTGTTTGTGATTACTTCTCCGACCTCACCGTTACCACGCGTTACCGCCTTTTTCAGTTCTCCATTCTCATAAGTCAGCACGATTGTAAGTCCATCAAGTTTCCAGGAGATCACTGCTTTTTTTCTCTCCGACAAATTCTTTCAGTCTGTCTGTCTCCTTTGTCTTATCAAGTGATAACATCGGCTTCTCGTGCCGCTCCTTCGGAAGTTCACTCAATACTTCATACCCAACATTGACGGTCGGGCTGTTCGCATCGTAATTCCTAGTTCCTGCTCCAGTACAAGTAACTCATCGTACAGCCTGTCATACTCATGGTTACTCATAATTTCCTTTGCATCCTGATAATAAGCTTTCCCCGCTTGATTTAACAGCTGTACCAGTTCCTGCATTCTCTGCTTTTTCTGTTCCATACTCTACTGCTCCTCATATACTGTGTTGTTGGAAGAACCTTTCAATTGTTCATATAACTCGTCCAGTTCTCTTCCGGTCACTTCGCGGTATTCTCCACTTTTTAGATTTCCAAGTTCGATATTCATCACCCGTACCCGCTCCAACCTTGTCACTTGATATCCAAAATATTCACACATTCTGCGAATCTGTCGGTTCAATCCCTGTGTCAGGATAATGCGAAATTTATATTTTCCAGTCTTTTCTACTTTGCACGGTCTTGTCACCGTGTCTAAGATCGGTACCCCTTCTGACATTTTCCGAACAAATTCTTTTGTCACTTCCTTGTTGACAGTCACCTTGTACTCTTTCTCATGGCAGTTGCCCGCACGCATCATCTTGTTAATAATATCGCCGTTGTTTGTCATAAGAAGAAGCCCTTCGGAATCCTTATCAAGTCTTCCAATATAGGTGATCCTCGTTGGATAATTTAAAAAACGGATAATGTTTTTCTTCTCCCGTTTTTCCTCTGTACAGACGATTCCGGTCGGTTTATTGACTGCAAGCAGGACCATCCGGTCTTTTTTCTGTATCACTTTCTTTCCAACGCACACTTCCTGATCTTTCGTGACACGCATTCCCATCTCTGCTCGTCTGCCATCGACAGTGACTCTTCCACTCTCGATCAATCTATCTGCTTCTCTCCTCGAGCAGACACCTGCCTCACTTAAAAATTTATTTAACCGCACCGACTCTTTCGGCGCGTCAAATTCTCTCTCTATCTGATTACTCACTCGCTAACACTCCACTTAAATTATTGTCTGTAAAAAACGTATTTCCATTGTATAAAAACAGTACATCTGTAATCCTGTCTTCCTCAATGAGATCATCCAGATCCCCGTAATAATACCGCGGATCTACAAGCACGATTTCCCTGTAATATGGTGTCAGAAACGGCACAAAACAGTTCGCATAAGAATCTTTTAAGATCAACAGTCTCCGATTCTTCTCTGAAGTTGTCTTAATGTCTACCAATGCATGATTCCCATTTAAGAACATTCCATACTTATCCTTTTCTTCCAGCTTCTCTGAACTGTACATGGAAGCACTCTTTTCCTTCTCCTCCACATAGTTGACAACAACCTCTGTATCATTTTTCTTTGGAAGATAAATATCAATGTTCTCTCTTCTTGACCGCTCATAACCACTTGTAGCCGACAGTGTCCCATTAAACTCTTCTGTGACCGTATGCGGTACAAATGCTGTCATCTCCTCCTGCAAAATCCCCAGGTCTCCTGCCGCCTCCTGAAATGCATAATATGCCCCTTTTGTTGTCCAGTGATGGTCTGTACGATAATAAATTTCTTCATTTTTATGTTGGTTTAACGTCTTTTGCTGCATCAATCCATTGAATGCCCGCCGCTGAAACAATCTCTCTGTCCTCTTTAACTGTGCATTCTGATCTTCTGTTGCTGCAAATGCCGGAAGTTTCTCCTTTAAAATATTTGCCGCATTCGGTGCAATCAACATATGCATTTTCAAATCTGGATAGCGCGCAGCAAATGCTGTCACTGCATCCATATTTTCCTTGTAAGAGGCTTCATCAAGCACGCTGATCTCCTCTAGCAGATACCCATCTGCTCCTTTAAAACCCCGTTGGAATCTTTTTTCCCAAGGAGCAGATCTGCTTTTGTCTTTAGGCTTACCCAGAAATCTCTTCCAAGAAACTGATCTGATTTGTACTTTTCATACTGACTCATGAATTTTCCACTCATGATAGTCTCCACCGATGCCTTCGCTTTGTTGCAAGCATCCGATTCTCTTCCTCAGAAAATTTTCTTTCCTTTGTAATCCCATCCGCCAGAACTAACAGCGCTATACAGGAAATAAATCCAAGCGCCATCCAAAGTCTGACCTTTCTTCTCTTTCTGTTTACTCTATTCATCCTTCTCCCCTTAAAATCTGAAATACAAAAATGGGTTGTAGGTTTCCGTCACAAGATACGCGATGGATAGCAGGAACATTCCTGCATAGATTGCACATGCAAGAACTGCCCGCACCTTATATCCTACATAGACAATCCGCCCAAAGATCTCATGCACTTTGGCCGTAGAGCCGACTGCTGCGATCGCAAACAATGCAAGATTGGTAATAAGCAGATAAATCCCCATAGAATCCACCACAGTCTTTGCTCCGACTCCGAACATGACGCCGAGATACTTCCACGCAAATCCAAGTGTCGGACTAAAGAAGAATACCCAGCCGATCATCACAAACAAAAGGCTATACAAATGTCTGAACATCCCCGGAACTTTCTCAAGCCGATCCCCGATCATAAACTTTTCAATGATCAAAAGTATTCCGTAATACATTCCCCACATCACGAAATTCCAGCTCGCGCCATGCCACAGGCCGGTTAAAAACCATACAATCATCAGATTAAGAATCGTCCGTTCTTTCCCTTTCCGATTGCCACCTAACGGGATATACACATATTCCCTGAACCATGTTCCAAGGGAAATATGCCATCTGCGCCAAAATTCTGTAATGCTCTTGGACAGATACGGATAGTCAAAATTCTTCATAAACTCAAAGCCGAGCATTTTTCCAAGACCAACTGCCATATCTGAATACCCGCTGAAATCGAAATAAATCTGGAATGTGTAAGCAATGCATCCAATCCATGCAGTCAGAACCGACATCTCCGAAAATGTGATTGCCGATACTTTTGTAAAGACCAGCCCTGTCATATTTGCAATCAGCACTTTTTTTGCAAGTCCCCGCACAAAATAGATGGCACCATCTCCAAATTTTTCCATCGTAATATTTCGATCCCGCAACTGCATCTCCACATCTGAATACTTGACGATCGGTCCCGCGATCAGCTGTGGAAACATCATCACATACACGCCAAAGGAAATCAGATTCTTTTGTACTTGTACCTTGCCGCGATATACATCAATGATATAAGACAATGTCTGGAAAGTATAAAATGAAATCCCAATTGGAAGTGCCAGTTCTTTATAAGGTAGTTCTACCGGCAATACCGCATTCAGACTCTCTATCAGGAATCCATAATATTTAAAAAACCCAAGAATCAGCAGATTCACTGCAACTGCGATAACCAGACTCTGCTTCGCCTTAAATGGATTCTCTAAATTCCGCTCAATATCAATTCCCGACACATAATTAAACAAGATGGATAGCACCATCAAAATCACATATACCGGCTCTCCCCACGCATAAAAAACAAGGCTTGCAAGCAGAAGCACGATGTTTTTCAGCCTGCCTGGTACAAGATAGTACACAAGCAAGCGTGACCGGCAAAAACGTAAATAGAAAAACGATACTACTAAATAACATTCTTTTGTCCCCTTTTTATATTCTTTTTCATCCCATCTTCTTATTCAGAAACTCCTGAAAAGTACCTTCGTCCCCATCCGACAGAAAGTCTTCGCTTCTACAAAGCTTTTTGAAATACCTGATCGATCTTTTCTGCATCTTCCTTGATCACAAAAAGAATATAATTTCCCCTTACATCTATAATAGAATCTTCAATCAGTTTTGTCTGACTCGCTCCATATCCCTGAAAGCTCTCCTTCCTGGATTTTTTTCGCGCTTCGATAGATTCGACAACGGTATCGGACTGCTCTTTGGACTTCAATTTCACGACAAGTATCTCATCGACTTCCATTGTCCCCTCTCGAAACCAGAGCATTACTCCATCATAATCATTTGCATTTAACCGATAATTGCGCCGGAACATTTTATGATCGGCTTCTTTCATATCAGAATTATCCAGTACTCCTTCCACCGCCTGCTCCATCTCTGCAAATGGGGTATCACTCTCACCTTTTCTAAAAAGCAGTACCGCAACGTACAAAACCAATATTCCGATCAGTATCATCTGCGTAATAAAAATAGCATCCAGTCCATTCTTTCTCTCTCTGCTGTGGATCTTCCTCATCATAGACCTGCCACCTCCGCCATATTTACAAGCCACAGCGGATAGATCTCAGAAGTCATATGTACCCCATCCGGCTCATAATATTCTTTCTTTTACAATCTTCTGTATTATCAATAAATGTCACGCCTTCCTCCTCTGCCAGTTCCCGCAGAGTCTGATTAAATGTATCTAATGATCCATATACAGGCGACTCATCTATCTTCATCTGCTGTACCGGAAAGATAGAATTAATATAGATTGCAGCACCTGGAAGGATCTCCCTGATATCCTCCAGTACTTCTTTATAATTCTCCTTAAATACTTTCGCATCTCCACCGGTTACTGCAATATCATTCATTCCGTAAGATAAAAAAACAGTCTGTGGATTCAGTGTTCGGATCGTATCAAGTTTCTCTGTCACATCTGTCACTTTCATTCCAAGCTCTGCAATGACTGAAGACTCTCTCAGAAAATCGTATTCCACAAATCCTTCTGTGATCGAATCCCCTAACACAAGTGCATTGGAAAATCTTGCTTTCATTGACTGACTGTAAAGTTCCGGATTCGCCTCCATCTCACTTCTCTCCAACTCCAATATCTTCCCCTCGATCTGTGAAATATCTGCCTGCTCCAGTTTCCTGATCACTTCCACACCCTTTTTTGTCTCTGTCTTCTCCGTTTTCAGAACAGTTATCCCCTTTTTGATTCCAAATATGAGAATCACACCGGTAAGCACGCACACGCCTCCGATCGCAATTTTTCTTACATCCTTTCTCATCTGATTACCCCTTATCTTTTATCTTCTAGCGCTATTCCGTTTTAGACATACAAAATGTGCCCGAAAACGTTCATGCACGACTCTGCAAAATCCATCTCCAGACACACTCTGTCAAAATCTGTCTACTACTCTTTGTCCTCCGAACACACGCTTTAGAATAGTATTATAAATTTATAATATTACAAATGTCTGTTCTTTCTATTACAATTATGTAACATTCTTTCATGTGTTTTTTTACAGTGAAAAATAGGCTGTCATAAATTTTACAAGGCTCTCCTGATCTTCTCTCCCCATAAACTCTCTGCTGGAGTGCATTGCAAACATCGGAATTCCATATCCACTGTACGCACCGG
>ENA-OQAA01000318-OQAA01000318.1-human-gut-metagenome-genome-assembly--contig:-NODE-318-length-34269-cov-1.844561_pt1 | contig 34269 bp, 60 predicted proteins | sample MGYA00242489_ERZ504515 | MGnify/ENA primary metagenome ERZ504515 (study PRJEB26092, sample SAMD00036237) | human gut metagenome | host: Homo sapiens | study: EMG produced TPA metagenomics assembly of... | reverse complement strand
CACGAGAACGAAGTTCCCATTCACGCCATGGAGCGATTAATTTGATGTTTGGAGCAAGAGCTTTTACAGAAAGTTCGAAACGAACCTGGTCATTACCTTTACCAGTAGCACCGTGAGCAATAGCGTCAGCGCCTTCTTCTTTAGCGATTTCAACAAGGCGTTTTGCGATAAGTGGACGAGCAAAGGAAGTACCTAAAAGATATTTACCTTCATAAACAGCGCTAGCTTTAAAGTTGGGAATACATAGTTTTCTACGAAGTCTTCTGTTAAATGTTCAATATAAACTTTAGAAGCACCAGATTTTAAAGCTTTGTCATGAACAACATTTAATTCGTCACCCTGTCCGATATCAGCACAAACAGCGATAACTTCGCAACCATTATAGTTTTCTTTGAGCCATGGAATGATAACGGAAGTATCAAGACCACCAGAGTAAGCAAGGACTACTTTTTTAATATTTTCCATTTAAATTACAACTCCTTAAATTACGATTTTTAAATAGTCATATTTATGTATGGCTATTAGATATATTAACAGATTTATCAGCCCATTAAAAGAGCCATAATTGCTTTTTGTGTGTGAAGACGATTTTCTGCTTCATCAAAAATAACATTTGCATTCTTTTCAAGAACATCTTCAGCGATTTCTTCACCGCGATGAGCAGGAAGACAATGCATTACAATAGCGCGTTTATCAGCTACGCTGAGAAGTTCATTATTGATTTGATAATCTTTGAAGATTTTTACACGTTCATCATGTTCGGCTTCTTGTCCCATGCTTGCCCAAACATCAGTATATAAAATATCTGCATCTTTAGCAGCAGCAAATGGGTCATTTAAGATTTCAATAGTAGAACCAGATTGTGCAGCATCAAGTTTAGCATTAGCTACTACTTGAGCATTTGGTTCATAGCCTTTTGGACTAGCACTAGCAAAGTTCATACCAACTTTAGCACAAGCATACATTAAGGAATGAGTCATATTGTTACCATCGCCAATATAAGCCATTTTCAAGCCTTTTAAATCTTTGCCTTTATGTTCTTGAGCAGTTAAAAGGTCTGTGAGTGCTTGGCAAGGGTGAAGTAGGTCTGTGAGTGCGTTGATTACAGGAATACTAGCATATTGAGCGAATTCTTCAACAATCTCATGACCGAAAGTACGAATCATTACACCATCAAGATAACGAGAAAGAACACGAGCAGTATCTTTAATTGGTTCGCCACGACCGATTTGAAGGTCACGGTTGGATAAGAATAACGCTTGTCCGCCTAATTGATAACATACCAACTTCAAAGGAAACACGAGTACGAGTAGAAGATTTTCAAAAATCATACCGAGAGTTTTATCCTTTTAAAATGTGATGTTCAATATCCAGCTTTTTGTTTAGCTTTTAATTCATGAGCTAAATTTAAAATTTCCATAACTTCATCAGAAGTTAAATCATGTATAGATAATAAATCTTTGCCTTTTAGCATGAATATTTCCTCCTCGTTAAGTTTTAAGCGTATTTTGGTAATACTTTATCTAAAACAGAAATTAATTCGTCAACATGAGCTTTTGTTATATTAAGTGGTGGTACAAAGCGAAGTACATTGCCAGCAGTGCAGTTGATGATTGCACCATAATCTAAACATTCGTTGGCAATTTCACGGCCAGGACGAGTAAGTTCCATGCCTAAAATTAAACCACGTCCACGAACTTCTTTGATTAAATTTGGATATTTTGCTTTGTATTCTTCAAATTTAGATTGAAGATAAGCACCGATTTCTTTGGCATTTTCCATGAGATTGCCATCGATTAAAGCGTCTAAAACAACGCAAGCAGCTGCACAAGCAAGAGGATTACCACCGAATGTAGAACCATGGTCTCCAGCGTGGAATGCACTAGCAACTTTGTCTGTAGCCATGAAAGCACCGATTGGTACACCGCCAGCTAAGCCTTTAGCAAGTGTTACAATATCTGGTTTTACACCAAATTGTTGACAACCGAAGAATGTACCAGTACGACCCATACCGCATTGAACTTCATCGAAGATTAAAACGGCATTGTATTTGTCGCATAAAGCACGTACTTTTGGTAAATAATCTGGATCAGGAACATGAACGCCACCTTCACCTTGGATAGCTTCAAGCATTACAGCACAAGTTTTATCACTCATTTTTGCTTCAAGTGCTTGAATATCATTGTATGGTACATAGTCAAAACCAGCAGGTAATGGACCAAAGCCATGATGATAATGATCTTGACCTGTAGCAGTCAATGTAGCAAGTGTACGTCCATGGAAACTATGAAGCGCAGAGATTATTTGAATTTTTTCTGGGTCAATATTAGTTGCGTATTTACGAGCAAGTTTGATAGCACCTTCATTAGCTTCTGCACCGGAATTTCCGAAGAAGACTTTATCCATGCCACTTAATTTTTTGAGTTTTTCTGCTGCTTCAACTTGAACTTCAGTGTAATAAAGGTTGGAGCAATGTATCATTTTGCCAGCTTGTTTAGAAACTGCATCAACGAGTGGTTTATAATTATGACCAACTACATTTACGGCAATGCCAGCTAAAAAGTCGATATATTTTTTACCTTTTGTATCATAAACATATGGACCATCGCCATGGTCTAAAACTATATTATAACGAGCAAAGACAGGCAAATAATCGCTTTTGTCTTTGGCGAATATTTCTTCATTAGTTAACATATAAATTCTCCTTTTGTCGAATTAACGAACTACTTCTGTACCGATACCTTGAGAAGTAAATAATTCGAGAATTAAAGAATGAGCTTCGCGACCATCAATGATACAAGCTTTGCCAGTACCGCTATCGAGAGCATGAAGACATGCTTCTACTTTTGGTATCATGCCACCGCCGATACTGCCATCATTGATGAGTTTTTTAGCTTCGCTTTGAGTAAGTGTAGAGATAAAGGAAGATTTATCTTCAAAATCACGATAAATTCCTTTAGTATCAGTTAAGAGTAAAAGTTTTTCAGCTTGAAGTGCACCAGCAACTTCAGCAGCTACATAATCAGCATTGATATTAAATGATTCATCTGCATGACCTGCACCGATTGGAGCGATTACAGGAACATAATCATTATCTAGTAAATCATTGATTAAAGCTGTATTGATTTTTTCTACTTCACCAACATAACCGATATCTACTTGTTCAACAGCGTCTGTACCATTATGTACTTCTGCTAATTTTTTATGAGCGATGATTAAATCTGAATCTTTACCACTTAAACCAACAGCACGAATGCCGAGGCGATTTAAACGATTTACGATTTCAGAATTGATTTTACCAGCAAGTACCATTTCAGCGATTTGCACAGTTTCTTTATCAGTAACGCGAAGACCGCTTACAAATTTAGTTACTTTGCCGAATTTTTTTTAAGAAAGATGTGATATCAGGACCGCCACCATGAACGATTACAGGGCGAATACCAACATATTTCATAAGTACGATATCTTTCATTACTTGTTCTTTTAAAGTATCGTTTATCATGGCATTACCACCGTATTTGATAACGATGGTTTTGCCGTAGAATTCTTGAATATATGGAAGGGCTTCTACTAGATAGAAGCCTTATCTTCTGCGGAAAAATTATTTTAAATTACTCATCAGGTGTGATACTCCCCATTAATTTTTACATATTCGTAAGAAAGGTCACAACTCCAAACTGTAGCATCTTCTTGTCCCATGTTTAATTCAATATCGATAACGATATCTTTTTCTTTCATAACATGAGCGAGAGCTTTTTCATCATAAGTTGCACCAGTACCATTAGCAAAAATAGTGATGCCACCGAATTTTACAACAGTTTTTTCAGGAACCATATCTGCACCAGAGTAACCAACAGCACAGATTACACGTCCCCAGTTAGGGTCTTCACCGAAGAATGCAGTTTTTACAAGTGGAGAATTAGCAATTGCCATACCTACAGTTTTAGCATCAGCAAAAGATTTTGCACCTTTTACATTGATTGTTAAGAATTTGCTAGCACCTTCACCATCAGCTGCAATTTGTTTTGCAAGTTCTGTGCAAAGCATCATGAGTTTATCAAAGAAGATTTGATAATCAGCGTTTTCTTCTGTGATTTTTGCATTATTTGCTTCGCCGTTAGCGAGTACGATTACCATATCATTTGTACTCATATCACCATCAACGGAAATCATGTTGAAGGATTTTTCTACGCAACCAGATACAGCTTTTTGTAAAAGTGCTTGGTCGATAGCAATATCAGTAGTAATATAGCAAAGCATTGTAGCCATATTAGGACGAATCATACCAGAACCTTTTGCGATAGCGCCCATGCGAACTGTTTTACCAGATAATTCAAATTCGCAAGTTACACTTTTGCTATGAGTATCAGTAGTGATGATAGCTCTACCAGCATTATCACTGCCATCAGCAGATAAATTAGCTACAGCATCTTTGATACCAGCTTCAAGTTTATCCATTGGCAAATTAACACCGATAACACCAGTGGAACCAACGATTACATCATCAGCATTAACACCGAGTTCATCAGCTGCGATTTGTGCCATTTTGTGAGCATCATCTAAACCTTGTTGACCAGTGCATGCATTAGCACAACCAGCATTAGCTACGATTGCATGAGCAGTTCCTGTAGCAACAACTTCTTTAGATACATAAACTGGAGCAGCAGCTACTTTATTTTGAGTGAATGTACCCGCTACAACAGCTTGAGTTTTTGTATAGATAACAGCAACGTCTAAGTTACCGCTTTTTTTTATGCCAGCTTTAACGCCTGCTGCAGTGAAACCTTTGGCAAACGTTACACCTTGAGTATCTTTTTTTATCATAAAATATACCTCCGAGTTATCGAAATATCATGGATAAATTGGAGTGAAATCCAATCCTGTTTTTTCATCAAAACCGCAAGCAATATTAAAAGTTTTGAATAGCTTGACCTGCGGCGCCTTTTACTAAATTATCAATAGCGGAAAGGACGATAATGCGACCTGTTCTAAGTCAATATGCCAACCGATATCGCAGAAGTTAGAACCACGAACTTCTTTAGTAGATGGGTAAGCACCTCTACCTAATAAGCGAATGAAATATTCATCGCCATACATATCAGTGTATGCTTTATCTATCATTTCTGGAGTAACCCATTGTTTGATATTAGTATAGCAAGTGCTTAAAATTCCTCTAGACATTGGTACTAGATGAGGTGTGAAGTTCAAAGTAACTTTACGATGACATAAATGACCTAAAGCCTGTTCGATTTCAGGTGTATGACGATGTGTAGCTACGCCATAAGCTTTGAAATTATCATAAAGCTCAGGGTAATGTGTCATTTGTTTAGCTGAACGACCAGAACCAGAAGTACCAGATTTAGCATCAACAATAATAGTATTTGGTTCAATAAATTCATTTTTTACAAGTGGTGCTAAAGCTAAGATACTAGCAGTAGTATAGCAACCAGCATTACCAATAATTTTAGCATTTTTAATATCTTCGCGATAAAGTTCAGCTAAACCATAAACGCGAGGTGCGTCTTTATGTGTATGAGCTACTTTATACCATGCTTCATAGATATCTGTATCATCAAAGCGATAATCAGCACCTAAATCAATAATGCGAACATTAGTATCGGCTAAAGCTTTACCTACTTCCATAGCATGACCATGAGGAAGACCAATAAATACAAAATCGCTATCGTTTGCGATAGTATCCATATCTTTCATACTGATTAATTCTTGGTCATATAATCCTCGTAAGTGAGGATATACTTCAGAAATTTTTTTACCAGTATAACTTTCTGAAGTTATATGCACTACTTGAACTTGGGGGTGGTTGTACAGTAAACGTAAAAGTTCTGCACCAGCATATCCAGTAGCACCAATAATACTTACTCTAATCATGATATCCTCCATTTTTAAAAGTTAAATATTAACGCTTCAATATAATTAAAGATATGCAGTGTTAACATGTAAATAAATTATAACACAAAATAAAAAAAACGCTAACAAAATAAGGTGGTTATAATTATACAACTCAATCGTATAAAATTTCAATAGTTTTTTTAAAAATTTTTAATAAAAATGGTATATATAAACTAAAAGAATATATATACCATAAATTAATATTTATAAACTATGTTTATTTTGGCTTTGAATAGTTAAAGTACGGAAGAACTTATGCATAAACATTGAATAATTTTCTAAATTATCATCTTCAGTATCTCCGCCGATTATTTGATAAGAACAAATCCAATGATTGTCTTTAGCATCATAAACATCAGCAAACATAACTACACGGCTATCATTAGCAAATGTGAAAATTACATAAGCATCAGCATAATTTTTAATATTTTCTTTATAGATAGCTAGTGCTTCACGATTGGACAAAGTAGTGATATCAGTACCTGTAGTAGCTTTTATATTTTGGATTACATCTTTATCAGATAATAAAGTATAAGTAACTTCATCTTCTTTAGCTACTTTGAAGATAACGTCTGTCAACATATCAGGAGTGATTAATTCTGGAGCATTAGGTAATTTAGCTTTACGTTCAATGCTTAATGCGGAAGTTTGTAGCTTGGTGTATAAATAGCTAATGTATGGATATTTTTTAAATTATAATCTTCATCCATCATGGTGATTTTCTCATTAGCAGCAAAGGCTGTAGATATACTAAAGAGCATAATTGCTAATAATGAAAATATAGTAATTAGTTTTTTCATGAAAAAGCCTCCTAAATAAATCTTAATCAATAAATAATATTCGTTTTAAAAATTTTATTTCCTGCAAAAAAAGACTCCAAACGATATATTTTGTTTGGAGTCTTTTATATTTTATTTTAAGAAACCGTTTATGATTTGATTTTCAGCTTCTTTTTCAGTTAAGCCTAAGCTCATTAATTTTATTAATTGTTCTCCTGCAATTTTACCGATAGCTGCTTCATGAATTAAATTTGATTCAGGGTGATTTGCTTTGATTTCAGGAATTGCAGAAATTGTAGCATCGTCCATGATGATAGCATCACATTCAGAATGACCATGGCATTTGTTATTACCATAGATTTTAGCAATGAAGATTTGTTTTGATTTTTCTTGAGCTACAGCTCGAGAGATAATATTAGAGTGGGAATTTTCTCCATCTAAATTTACTTCAAAATCACTTTCTGCATATTGATTGCCATGTGTTAAAAGTTTTTCTTTTACAATTAAAGTGGAATTTTTACCAACAGTTCCTTTAGTAATTCTTTTTGTAGAATTTATACCACGAATTTGAGTTGTTTCCATTTCCATATAGGAATTTTCGTCCATTTCAACAATGGTAGTAGGGTTCATGATGCGTTTACCATCACCATCGCCAGAACCATAATGTTTTTCTAAATATTTTACTTTAGAATTTTTACCTATATAAAAAGCATGAATACCATCATGTTCGGAGTCTGCATTGCCACAGTTATGGATACCACAGCCAGCGACAATGGTTACATCACAATCATCACCGATGAAAAAGTCATTATATACTAATTCATTAACGCCAGATTTATCCATGATTACAGGAATGTAACAAACTTCTTTTTTTGTTCCTGGAGCAATGCGGATATCAATGCCATCTTTATCTTCTTTTTTAGTTATAGTTATATTTTTACTAGAAGCTCTATCAACAGCTTTACTATTTAAACGGATATTATAAGCACCTTGTGGTTTATCTTTAATACCAGCTACTTTTTCTAATAAATCTTTTTCTAGATTATCTAACATGAGGAGTCCTCCTATTTTTTATAGAAATCACAAACACCAGCAACTTCCATAAGTTGAGGCATGATTTCTTCTTTTGTGCCAATTTGTTTAATGGAGCCATTTGCAACTAATACAATTTGGTCAGCTATATTTAAGATGCGTTCTTGATGGGAAATAATCATAATGGATTGTTGTTGTTCATGTAATTTTTCAAAAACACTGATGAGTTTTTGGAAGCTCCATAAATCAATACCAGCTTCAGGTTCATCAAAAACAGCTAATTTAGTTTGTTTACGAGCTAAGATAGTAGCGATTTCAATGCGTTTAATTTCGCCACCAGATAGGGAAGTATCTACTTCACGATTTACATAATCAGCAGCGCAAAGACCTACTTCAGAAAGATAAGTGCAAGCGCCACTAGTAGATAATTTTTCTCCAGCTGCTAGGCTGAGTAAATCTTTAACACCAATTCCTTTGAAGCGAACTGGTTGTTGGAAAGCAAAACTAATACCAGCTAAAGCTCGTTTAGTAATATCCCAATCAGTTATATCTTCACCATTAAAGAAGATTTTTCCGCTAGTTGGTTTTTCAATGCCCATGATGATTTTGGCTAATGTAGATTTACCACCACCATTTGGACCTGTGATTACTGTAAATTTTTTATCATCAATAACTAAATTGATATCTTTAAGAATTTGTTTTGTTTTATTTCCATCATTAACAGAAAATGATAGATTTTTTAATTCTAACATTAATCTAACTCCAATCTAATATATTTATGTAATTTATATATATTAAATACATAATATATGATACCTATTATACAATTTTTATTATGTATTAGCAAAATAAATTAAATCAAAAATATTTGTTAAATCGTGATTGATTATAAAAGAGTTTATATGGCTAGTCAATGAAGAATATAGCTTTTTTGAAGAAAAAAATAAAGATTTTTGGAAATAAAATCAATAAAAAAGATATCCTTAATTAATATATATAAGCATAATTTTTATACTTGAAAACAACTTTTTTTAACTTTTTTTAACTTTTTTTTAAAAAAGGGTTTAACGTAAATGAATTATCTTATGATAACATTATTACCTGTCAGCACGGTGCTGACAAACGAAAGCGAGAAACGCTGGTGTAGCTCAATTGGCAGAGCAGCTGACTTGTAATCAGCAGGTTGGGGGTTCGATTCCTCTCGCCAGCTCCATATTCTTTACCAAATCGCGGGGTGGAGCAGTTGGTAGCTCGTCGGGCTCATAACCCGAAGGCCAGAGGTTCAAGTCCTCTCCCCGCAACCAAAACCGATTCTGCTGGTGTAGCTCAGTCGGCAGAGCGTATCCTTGGTAAGGATAAGGTCACCGGTTCAATCCCGGTCATCAGCTCCAGAAAATATAATATGGCGGCGTAGCTCAGTTGCTAGAGCATGCGGTTCATACCCGCAGTGTCCGGAGTTCGAATCTCTGCGCCGCCACCAATTAAAACAACAACCCCTTAATAGGGGCTTTATTTATGTTGGTAGCCTTTGAATATACCATATAAATATTCAATGAAAAATGATAATATTTTCAGTGTCAGGCGTTTTTGGTAGTTCAATTTCGCCTGAAGTCGTGTTATTTATTTGACACATGTTTTTAATTGTGATAAATTATATAGGCGACGTTTATAAGACGAACGAATATTATACTAAATGATGTAAAGAGGGGTGCATGAGATGCGCAATGCTGTTACTTTAGCCTGCACTGAATGCAAACAGCGCAACTATCAGACTAATAAAAACAAAAAAAATAATCCTGATAGAATTGAAATGAAAAAGTATTGCAAATTCTGTAAAAAACATACTTTACACAGAGAAACAAAATAAGGTTTTCCTTTGTAGTAGTGTGAGGAAGTGAAGAAATGGCACAGAATGAAAATACTCCAGTAAATCAGGAAAAATCCGGAATAATAGGATTTTTATCTGGTGTAAAAAGTGAGTTAAAAAAAGTTGTTTGGCCTACTCGCAGAGAACTGGTTTCTTATACAGGAGTAGTTTTCGTTGCAGTGGCATTTATTTGTGCTTTAATTTGGATATGTGATACTGTTTTTGCCCGTATATTTGATCTCATTTTACGATAATTACAGGAGGTGGAGATGTCTTGTCCCTTGGCATGGAATTAGAAAAGAAATGGTATGTTATACATACATATTCCGGTTATGAAAACAAAGTAAAAGCCAATCTTGAAAGAAAAATCCACTCCATGGGCATGGAAGACAAAATCTTCAATGTAATCGTGCCTGTAGAAAAAGAGACTGAAAAGAGAAATGGACAAGAAAAAGTAGTAAGAAAGAAAATTTTCCAAGGTTATGTCTTACTTGAATGATAGTTGATGAACGTTCTTGGTATATTGTAAGAAATACCCCAGGCGTTACAGGATTTGTAGGTTCAAATACAAAACCTGTTCCATTAACTGAAGAAGAAGCAAATAGAATTTTAAAAGCAATGGGCATGGATAAACCAACAGAACTTGATGTTGAAGTGGGAGACCAAGTAAACATTACTTCTGGTGCTTTTGAAATTTTGTTGCAACTATAACAGAAATTGATTATAGTAAGAGTAAGATTAAAGGCGTTGTTGATATGTTTGGTCGTGAAACTGCAATTGAAGCAGATTTCGATCAGATAGAAAAAATATAAATCAGCAAATTCAAATATAACATATAGTTATATTCCATAATCCTAAGGAGGTGTAAATAACAATGGCAAAAAAAGTTGTTAAACTTGTAAAATTGCAAGTTCTCGCTGGTAAAGCTACTCCTGCTCCTCCAGTTGGTCCTGCTTTAGGTCAGGCTGGTGTAAATATCATGGCTTTCGTTAAAGAATTCAACGAAAGAACTGCTAAACAGGGCGGTTTAATTATTCCAGTAGAAATTACAGTTTTTGAAGATAGATCCTTTACTTTTGTTACAAAAACTCCACCAGCAGCTGTGTTATTAAAGAAAGCAGCTGGCATTGAAAAAGCATCTGGTGAACCTAATAAAAAGAAAGTGGCTAAATTACCACGTGCTGAAGCAATGAAAATTGCTGAAAGCAAAATGCAAGACCTCAATGCTGCAGATATCGAAGCTGCAACTCGCATGATCGAAGGTACTGCACGCAGCATGGGTATCGAAATCGTTGACTAATTTTATTAGTTGATGTAAGATACTTGACTGTGGGAGCTTATACCGTTAAAACCACAAAGGAGAGAATTTTAATAATGGCTAAATTTGGTAAAAAATACCAGGATGCAGCTAAATTAGTTGAAGCTGGTAAAGCATATGATTTAGCAGAAGCTATTGAAGTAGTTAAAAAAACTGCTACTGCTAAATTTGATGAAAGTGTTGATGTAGCTGTTCGTTTAGGTGTTAACCCTAAATATGCAGATCAGCAAGTTCGCGGTGCCGTTGTATTACCACATGGTACTGGTAAATCTAAAAGAGTTTTAGTTTTTGCTAAAGGCGATAAAGTTGCTGAAGCAGAAGCTGCTGGAGCTGACTTCGTTGGTTCTGATGAACTCGTTGCAAAAATCAAAGAGGGCTGGTGTGACTTTGATGTTACAGTAGCAACTCCTGATATGATGGGTGTTGTAGGTCGTTTAGGTAAAATCCTTGGTCCTCGTGGCTTAATGCCAAACCCTAAACTTGGTACTGTTACAATGGATTTAACAAAAGCTGTTAATGAAATTAAAGCAGGTAAAGTTGAATATAGAACAGACAAAGCTGGTAACGTACATGTGCCAATCGGTAAAGTTTCTTTCGACAATGCAAAACTTGTTGAAAACTTACAGGTTCTTCTTGACACATTAGTAAAAGTTAAACCAGCAGCAGCTAAAGGTCAGTATATGCGTAACATCACAGTTAGCACAACTATGGGCCCAGCTGTTACTGTAAACACAAACTTCAAAGCTGCTAAAGCTGAATAATTTAATATTCATTTAGTAAAGCGACTTAAGACAGCAGGTGTTACATTATTTGTAACATAATATAGCCTGCCGAGGTCAGATACTTGGCAAGGCATGAAAACTTTGCGGTCTCTGGTCCTCACTAGAGACCGTTTTTTGGTTTCGTAATAAATATTTCTCATTTGAGAGGGGGTGTCATGTAAATGGCAAACATTCGTCCAGAAAAACAGGCCGCAGTTGCAGGTCTTAAAGAACAACTTAGCTCTGCAAAAGGTGCTGTATTAACAGGTTATAGAGGTTTAACTGTAGCTCAAGATATGAAACTTCGTGCTAAACTTCGTGAAGCAGGTGTTACTTATCATGTTGTAAAAAATACAATGGTTCGTATTGCTGCAAATGAAATTGGCTTAGAAGGTTTAGATCCAGTTCTTAACGGTACTACTGCTCTTGCAGTATCCGCTGATGATGCTGTAGCTCCAGCTAAAGTTATATATGAATTCATCAAAGAAAACAAACTTGAAAACACAGAAGTTTTAACTATTAAAGCTGGTCTTGTTGAAGGTAAAGTTATCAATGTTGAAGAAGTTAAAGCTTTGGCATCCCTACCATCCCGCGAAGTTCTCATCGCGAAAGTTCTTGGCAGTATGCAAGCTCCTATCTCTGGCGTTGTCAACGTACTTCAGGGTACTATTCGCAATGCAGTATATGTGCTTGATGCAATCCGCGCTCAGAAAGAATCTGCATAAGCAGACTCTCTCTATATAAATAATATAAAAATAAAATGAAATTAATGTTTTAAATTTGGAGGAATATAAAAATGACTAAAGAAGAAATTATGCAAGCCATTGAAGAAATGACTGTTCTTGAATTATCCGAACTTGTAAAAGCTATGGAAGAAAAATTTGGTGTTAGCGCTGCTGCTCCTGTAGCTGTAGCTGCTGCTCCTGCAGCTGGTGCTGCTGCTGCTGAAGAAAAAACTGAATTCGATGTAATTCTTGCTTCCGCTGGCGACAAAAAAATCAACGTAATCAAAGTTGTTCGTGAAGTAACTGGCCTTGGCTTAAAAGAAGCTAAAGCTTTAGTTGACGGTGCTCCTGCTCCTGTTAAAGAAGGCGCTTCCAAAGAAGACGCTGAAGCTTTAAAAGCTAAATTAGAAGAAGCTGGCGCAACTGTAGAACTTAAATAATTTTATTTTAAGTAAAGTTGATAAGCTATTAAAGGACACTGGATATTATCCGGTGTCCTTTTTGTGCTTTTTACGATAATATTAGGTGAAAAATAAAATCTTTCTATCAAAAACAAGTGTCTAATGTAAAAGGTATGTAAATAAAAATATTTTCTTAAAATTTAATAAATTAGAAGTAAGATGCCATAAAGCCTTTGTTTATAAGGGTTTTTACGACTTTTACATTTTTATATGATACGCCAGGAGCCGTGTTAATAAAAATACTTATAAAATATGTGTTGACAATGCTTTTTAATGATGATAATATTAATGAGTGCCTGAAATCTGTCAGTTAGTATTTAGGAGTGATAAAATGACAGTTACACTGAAAAATGCTAAACGCGTTATTGGCATAAAACAAGTTACTAAAGCGGTGAAAAACGATTTAGCGAAATGTGTTTACATAGCAGATGACGCAGATGATAGAGTTTTAAGCCCTTTAAAAGAGCTTTGTATGACTAAAAATGTAGAAATGATTTTTGGAAATACAATGGCTGAACTAGGTAAATCCTGTAACATTGAAGTAGGAGCTGCTGCGGTAGCATTACTTTAAGGGATACCGTTAACTAAGCTGAAAATCTCACAGCAAGTGAGATTTCTTAATCTAAAATATCCGAAACAAGGATAGGGCTTTGAAGCCTTTGGAAATTTGAGGAAGGAGGTGCATGTATGCCTACAATAAATCAGTTGATTCGTAAAAGCAGACAGAGCATGCAGGAAAAATCTACAGCACCGGCATTAAAAAATTGCCCGCAGAAACGTGGTGTTTGCACAAGAGTATATTACTACTACTCCTAAAAAACCAAACTCCGCATTGCGTAAGTTGCCCGTGTTCGTTTAACGAATAGTATTGAAGTAACAGCTTATATCCCTGGTATTGGTCACAATCTTCAGGAACATAGTGTTGTTTTAATTAGAGGCGGTCGTGTAAAAGACTTACCAGGTGTGCGTTATCACATCATTCGTGGTTCTTTGGATACTGCAGGTGTTCAAAACCGTGAACAAGGAAGATCTAAATACGGTGCAAAACGTCCTAAGAAAAAATAATTACTTAAAACATTGAAGACTATGACAAGGAGGGGTAGTAATGCCAAGAAAAGGTTCCGTACCTAAAAGAGATGTATTACCAGATCCGGTGTACAAATCCAAGGTTGTAACTAAATTCATAAATAAAGTTATGCTTTCCGGTAAAAAAAGGTGTTGCTGAGAAAGTTGTATATGATGCATTTGACATTATAAAAGAAAAAACTGGTAAAGACCCAATGGAAGTTTTTGAAACTGCATTGAAAAATGTTATGCCAGTATTAGAAGTTCGTGCTCGCCGTGTTGGTGGTGCTAACTACCAAGTTCCTGTAGAAGTTCGTCAGGATCGTCGTATGACACTTGGTATTCGTTGGATTGTTAACTATGCTAGACTTCGTGGTGAAAAAACTATGAACGAACGTCTTTCCGGCGAATTAATGGATGCTGCTAATAACACAGGTGCAGCAATTAAGAAAAAAGAAGATACTCATAAAATGGCTGAAGCTAATAAAGCATTTGCTCATTATCGTTGGTAATTTTAAAGTATCTTTTGTATAATATAAGGAGCGATGAGTAAGTGGCAAGAGCGTTTTCACTCGAAAAAACTCGTAACATTGGTATTATAGCACATATTGATGCTGGTAAAACCACTACTACAGAGCGTATTCTGTTCTACACAGGTATACTTCATAAAATGGGTGAAGTTCATGAAGGTGGAGCAACAATGGACTGGATGGCACAGGAAAAAGAAAGAGGTATTACAATTACTTCTGCTGCTACAACTTGCCATTGGAAAAACCATCGTATTAACATCATTGATACACCAGGCCACGTGGATTTCACAGTTGAAGTAGAACGCTCTCTTAAAGTACTTGATGGTGCTGTTACTGTATTATCCGCAAAAAGCGGTGTTGAACCTCAATCTGAAACAGTTTGGCGTCAAGCTGAAAGATATCATGTACCTCGTATGGTATACGTTAACAAAATGGATATCATCGGTGCTGACTTCTATAATGTTCTCAAAATGATGGTTGAACGTCTTAACGCACATCCAGTTGCTATTCAGATTCCAATCGGATCTGAAGATACTTTCCAAGGTCTTATTGATTAATTAAAATGAAAGCTGTAATCTACGAAGAAGATTATACAAAAGAACCTGAATCCGTAGAAATTCCAGCTGAATATAAAGAAAAAGCTGAAGAATATCGTCAGAAAATGCTTGATTCTGTTGCAGAAACAGATGATGAATTAATGATGAAATATCTTGAAGGTGAAGAACTCACTGAAGAAGAAATCAAAGCTGCAATTCGTAAAGCTACAATCGCTTGCGAAATTACTCCAGTAGTTTGCGGTTCTTCTTACAAAGATAAAGGTATTCAGCCTATGCTTGATGCTGTTGTTGACTATATGCCAGCTCCAGTTGATATTCCAGCAATCAAAGGTATAAATCCTGATACAAATGAAGAAGACAAACGCGAATCTAGCGACGAAGAACCATTCGCAGCGTTAGCATTCAAAATTATGGCTGACCCATTTGTTGGTAAACTCGCATTCTTCCGTGTTTACTCCGGTACATTAAATGCTGGTTCTTATGTATTTAACTCTACAAAAGGCAAAAAAAGAACGTATCGGACGTATTTTACAGATGCATGCAAACAACCGTAAAGAAATTGAAGTTGTTTACAGCGGTGATATCGCTGCTGCTGTAGGTCTTAAAGATACTACAACAGGTGATACACTTTGCGATGAAAATCATCCAATCATTCTCGAATCTATGGAATTCCCAGATCCAGTTATTTCCGTAGCTGTAGAACCAAAAACTAAAGCTGACCAGGAAAAAATGGGTATTGCTCTCCAGAAATTAGCAGAAGAAGATCCTACATTCCGTGTAAGACTGATGCTGAAACTGGACAGACAATTATCTCTGGTATGGGTGAATTACATCTCGATATTATCGTAGACCGTATGAGCCGCGAATTTAAAGTAGATTGTAAAGTAGGTAAACCACAGGTTGCTTATCGTGAAACAATCCGCAAAACAGTTAAATCTGAAGGTAAATTCGTTCGTCAGTCCGGTGGTAAAGGTCAGTATGGTCATTGCTGGATTGAACTCATTCCACAAGATCCAGGTGAAGGTTTCTCCTTCGAAAGCAAAATCGTTGGTGGTGCTATTCCTAAAGAATACATCGGACCAATCGAAAATGGTATCAAAGAAGCTATGGAAAACGGTGTTGTTGCTGGTTATCCAATGGTTGATATCAAAGCTATCGTTTATGATGGTTCTTATCATGAAGTTGACTCCTCAGAAATGGCCTTCAAAGTTGCAGGTTCTATGGCATTCAAAGCTGGTGCTTTAAAAGCAAATCCAGTATTATTAGAACCATATGTAAAAGTTGAAGTTACTGTTCCTGAAGAAATACATGGGCGATGTAATTGGTGACTTAAACTCCCGTCGTGGTCGTATCGAAGGTATGGAACCACGCAATGGTGTACAAGTAATCAACGCATTTGTTCCACTTTCTGAAATGTTCGGTTATGCAACCGACTTACGCTCTAAAACACAGGGTCGTGGGAACTACTCCATGGAAGTTTTCTTACTATGATGAAGTTCCTAAAAATATATCTGATGCTATTGTCGCTAAAACAAAAGGCGAATAATAAAGGAGGAAATTAATTAAATGGCTAAACAGAAGTTTGAAAGAACTAAACCACATGTAAACATTGGTACAATCGGTCACGTTGACCATGGTAAAACTACTTTAACTGCTGCTATCACTAAAGTTTTATCTGAAAAAGGTATGGCTCAGTTCGAAGATTACAGCATGATTGATAAAGCTCCAGAAGAACGTGAACGTGGTATTACAATCAACACTGCACACGTTGAATATGAAACTGACAGCAGACACTATGCACACGTTGACTGCCCAGGACATGCTGACTACGTTAAGAACATGATCACTGGTGCTGCTCAGATGGACGGTGCTATCCTCGTTGTTAGCGCTGCTGATGGCCCTATGCCACAGACTCGTGAACACATTCTTCTTGCTCGTCAGGTTGGTGTTCCTGCAATCGTTGTATTCCTTAACAAAGCTGACCAGGTTGACGATCCTGAACTTCTCGAACTCGTTGAAATGGAAGTTCGTGAACTTCTTTCCAGCTATGACTTCCCAGGTGATGATATCCCTGTAGTAACTGGTTCCGCTCTTCAAGCTCTTGAAGGCGATGCAGCTGCTAAAGAAAAAATTCTTGAATTAATGCAAGCTGTTGATGATTATATCCCAACTCCAACTCGTGACACTGATAAACCATTCTTAATGCCAGTTGAAGACGTATTCACAATCACTGGTCGTGGTACAGTTGCTACTGGCCGTGTAGAACGTGGTGAACTCAAACTTGGTGACACTGTTGAAATCGTTGGTCTTTCTGAAGAAAAGAAATCCACTACTGTAACTGGTATCGAAATGTTCCGCAAAATGCTTGATAGCGCTGTTGCTGGTGACAACATCGGTGCATTACTTCGTGGTGTAGACCGTAAAGAAATTGAACGTGGTCAAGTACTTGCTAAACCTGGTACTATTCATCCACACAAAAAATTCAAAGCTCAGGTTTACGTTCTTACTAAAGAAGAAGGTGGACGTCATACTCCATTCTTCTCCAACTATCGTCCACAGTTCTATTTCCGTACTACTGACGTTACTGGTGTTGTAACTCTTCCAGAAGGTACTGAAATGGTTATGCCTGGCGATAACATTGAAATGTCTATCGAACTTATCACTCCAATCGCTATTGAAAAAGGTCTTCGCTTCGCTATTCGTGAAGGTGGCCATACAGTAGGCGCTGGTCGTGTAATCGAAATCGACGAATAATTTCAAGCTTAAGCTTATTACTTTTAATAATTAATTTGTATAAGGGCGGCATTTTGCTGCCTTATATAAAGTTCTTTTAAAATGCGATGACGCGGCAGATTGCTTGCATAAGGCAAGGGAACTGGCGTGGAGAAATTGTCCGGGTCATGAATCTGGGCGACAAGGAGGAAAATAATTTGGCTAAACAGCAGAAAATCAGAATTCGTTTAAAAGCATATGATCATAAAGCACTTGATCAGAGCTCCGTTAAAATTGTTGAAACAGCTAAAAGAACAGGTGCAATGGTATCTGGTCCTATTCCATTGCCTACCGAAAAAAATATTTTTACAATTTTAAGATCTCCACATGTTAATAAAGACTCTCGTGAACAGTTCGAAATGAGAACTCACAAACGTCTTATTGATATTTTAGAACCAACATCTAAAACTGTTGACGCTTTAATGCGTTTAGATTTGCCAGCAGGTGTGGATATCGAAATTAAATTGTAAGAGGAGGTGGCAATAGATGGCAAAAGTAATTTTAGGTAAAAAACTTGGCATGACTCAAATCTTTACTGAAGAAGGTAAAGTAGTTCCTGTTACAGTTGTAGAATCCGGTAAAAATGTTGTTCTTCAGAAGCAAAACTGTTTGAAACTTGATGGCTACAATGCCGTTCAAGATTGGCTTTGGAACAGTTAAAGAAAAAATGTACTAAACCAATGAAAAGCCATTTCGCAAAAGCTGGCGTTGAACCAGTAAAATTTATTCGTGAATTACGCCTTGCAGATGTTCCTGAATATAAAGCTGGTGACTCCATCAGCGTTGACATATTTGGTGCCGGTGATTTAGTTGATGTTACTGGTACTTCCAAAGGTAAAGGTTTTGCCGGCGGTATTAAACGTCATAACTTTGCTAGAGGTCCTATGGGTCACGGTTCTAAATCTCATCGTGAACCAGGTTCTACAGGTGCTATGATTTCTGGTCATGGTGGACGTGTACTAAAAGGTAAAAAATTACCAGGCCGTATGGGTGGCGCTAAAGTTACAGTTCAGCGTTTAAGCGTTGTACGTGTTGATGCAGACCGTAACCTTATTTTAATCAAAGGTGCTATTCCTGGTGCTAAAAATAGCTTTGTTGTAATTAAAGATACAGTTAAACCTAAGAAATAATAATTGGAAGGAGGATATGCTATATTATGCCTAAAGTAGCAGTTTATACAGTTGCCGGCCAGCAGATCGGTGATATCGAATTAAATGAAAGCGTATTTGGCGTTGAAGTTAACGAAGGTCTTGTTCATCAAGCAGTTGTAATGCAGTTGCAGCTCAGCGTTTAGGAACGCATGCAACAAAAACTAGAGGTTTAGTACGCGGTGGCGGTCGTAAACCTTGGAAACAAAAAGGTACAGGTCGTAGCGGAAGCACCCGTTCCCCACTTTGGGTAGGCGGTGGTACAGTTTTTGGTCCATCTCCTCGTTCCTATGCATTCAGAATGCTCGTAAACAGCGTCGTTTAGCAATTAAATGCGCTTTAACAGATAAAGTAAACAATGGTGATTTCATTGTATTAGAAAGCTTAGATTTCGCAGCTCCTAAAACAAAAGAAGTTGTAAAAATGATGAGCGATTTCAACGTTGCAGAGAAAGCTCTTATCGTTAACTGCTGATGTAGTAGAAAACGTAGAGAAATCTTCTCGCAATATCCCTGGTGTAAAAGCTATCAGTTCTTGCGGATTAAATGTATATGATATCTTAAATCATAACAAACTCTTCATTACTAAAGATGCTATTACACGTATTGAGGAGGTATTAGCATAATGGAAGCTAGAGATATCATTATCAGACCGCTTGTTACAGAAATGACAACTGAATTGATGGAAGAAGGCAAATACGTATTTGTAGTTGCTAAAGAAGCTAACAAAATTGAAATTGCCAAAGCAGTATCTACTATCTTCAACGTAAAAGTTGAATCCGTAAATACAGTTAACGTTCTTGGTAAAGTAAAACGTATGGGCCGTAATCTTGGCAAACGTTCTGACTATAAAAAAGCAATCGTAAAACTTGCAGCTGGAGAAACTATCGAGTTCTTCCAAGCTTAAGTAAAAAATAAAAAGGAGGTTAATTAAGTGGCAGTAAAGAGTTTTAAACCTTATTCTGCAGGTAGAAGATTTATGACTGTTTCTTCTTTCGAAGAAATTACAGCAAAAAAACCTGAGAAATCCTTGGTTGAAAGTCTTAAAAAGAACGGTGGTCGTAACTTCCAGGGCCGTTTAACAGTAAGACATCAAGGCGGCGGACACAAACGTTTATATCGTGTAATCGATTTCAAACGTAATAAAGATGGTGTTCCAGCACGCGTTGCTACTATAGAATATGATCCAAACCGTAGCGCTCGTATCGCACTTCTTAACTATTTCGATGGTGAGAAACGTTACATCTTAGCTCCAGATGGATTAAAAGTTGGTGACCAGATTGTATCCGGTCCAGAAGCAGATATTAAAGTAGTAATGCATTACCACTTGCTAATATTCCACTTGGTACATTAGTACACAACATTGAAATGAAAATCGGTAAAGGCGGTCAGATGGTTCGTTCCGCTGGTGCAGCTGCTCAGCTTATGGCTAAAGAAGGCAACTATGCTCTCTTACGTATGCCATCTGGTGAAATCCGTAAAATCCATATCAATTGCCGTGCAACAATCGGTCAGATTGGTAACTTAGAACATGAAAACCTCACAATTGGTAAAGCAGGTCGTAACCGTTGGTTAGGCGTTCGTCCTGAAAACCGTGGTGTTGCGATGAACCTAATGACCATCCACATGGTGGTGGGGAAGGCCGTAGCCCAGTTGGACGTAAACATCCTGTTACTAAATGGGGTAAATGTGCTATGGGTGCTAAAACTCGCCGTAAAAAAGCATCTGATAAACTCATCGTTAAACGTCGTGCAAAACGTCGTAAATAATAAATTTATGAATAAGGTAGCTTAATTGATTACCTTATTCTAAAATGAAAGGAGGACATATTTTGTCAAGATCAGTAAAAAAAGGACCTTACGTTGCAGAAAGCCTTGAAAAGAAAATTGATGCTTTAAATGCAGCTAATGACAAAAAAGTTGTTAAAACTTGGTCCCGCAGTTCGACAATCCTTCCTACATTTGTAGGCCATACAATTGCAGTTCATGATGGTCGCAAACATGTACCTGTATATGTTACAGAAGACATGGTTGGTCATAAACTTGGTGAATTTGCACCAACAAGAACTTACAAAGGCCATGCTGGCGAAGAAAGACGTACATCTTTAAGATAATTGTTGAAAGGAGGAACAACTGTGGAAGCTAAAGCAGTAGCAAAATATATCCGTATTTCTCCGCGTAAAGTACGTATTGTTATGAATCTTATTCGTGGCAAAAACGTAGCTGACGCGTTTGCAATATTGAAATTCACACCTAAAGCAGGTGCTGATGTAATTAATAAAGTTTTAAAATCAGCAGTAGCAAATGCTGAAAATAATTTTGATATGAATCCTGATAACCTCTATGTGGCTACAGCATTCGTTGATCAGGGACCTACCCTTAAACGTATTCACCCACGTTCCCGTGGACAGGCATTCAAAATCTTAAAACGTACATCTCATGTTACGATCGTAGTTAAAGAAAAATAATTAGAAGGAGGGAATAGATTTGGGACAAAAAGTTAATCCACATGGTATGCGCCTTGGTATCGTAAAAACTTGGGATGCGAAGTGGTATGCTGGTAAAGATTTCGCTGCTAACTTACACGAAGATATTAAAATTCGTAGCTTCTTAAAAGAAACTTTAAAAGTTGCTGGCGTATCTAAAATTGAAACAGAACGTTCTAAAAATCGTCTCAGATTAACTATTCATACTGCTAAACCTGGTATGGTTATCGGCCGTGGTGGTTCTGGTATTGAACAGCTTAAAAAAGGCTTAAAAAATACACTGATAAACACGTAGATATTAATATCGCAGAAATTAAACAGCCAGATATGGATGCTACACTCGTAGCTGAAAACATCGCTTCTCAGCTCGAACGTCGTGTTGCTTTCCGTCGTGCAATGAAACAGGCTGTTAGCCGTACAATTCGTATGGGTGCAAAAGGTATTAAAGTAACAGTAGGTGGCCGTCTCGGCGGTGCTGAAATTGCTCGTAGTGAATCTTACCGTGAAGGTAGTATTCCACTTCATACTTTACGTGCTGATATTGATTATGGTACAGCTGAAGCACATACAACTTATGGCCGTCTTGGCGTAAAAGTATGGATCTTCAAAGGTGAAGTTCTTCCTGAAAAGAAACTTGCTGCACAAGCAGAAGCTGTTGAAGGGAGCGAAGATTAATGTTAATACCTAAAAGAGTAAAATACCGTAAACAGTTCCGTGGTACTATGAAAGGTAAAGCTCATAAAGGTAATACTGTAGTACATGGTGAATTCGGTTTACAAGCTCTCGAACCTGCATGGATTACAAACCGTCAGATCGAAGCAGCTCGTATTGCGATGACTCGTTATATTAAACGTGGTGGTCAGGTTTGGATTAAAATTTTCCCTGATAAACCAGTAACTGCAAAACCTGCTGAAACTCGTATGGGTAGCGGTAAAGGTTCACCTGAATACTGGGTAGCAGTAGTTAAACCAGGTCGTATTATGTTTGAAATGGGCGGCGTTAGCGAAGAAGTTGCTAAAGAAGCTATGCGTCTTGCAGCCATAAACTCCCAATCAAAACAAAATTTGTTAAGCGTGAAGTGCAAGGGGAGGGTGAAGTAAATGAAGGTTAATGAAATACGTGAAATGAGTGCTGGCGAACTTAACCAGAAACTTGCTTCGCTTAAAGAAGAATTATTCAACCTCAGATTCCAGCTTGCTACAGGTCAGCTTGAAAACCCTATGCGTATCAAAGAAGTAAAGAAAACTATTGCTCGTATTAAAACTATTCAACGCGAACAAGAATTAAAAGCTTAATAGTTAAGATTAGACTAATAGATAATAAATGATATGCAGAAGGAAGGAGGTTCTTTTAATGAGCGAAATTAGAAATGAACGCAAGACTAAAGTTGGTAAAGTTGTAAGCGACAAAATGGAAAAAACTATTGTTGTTGCTGTAGTTGATACTGAAAGTCATCCACTCTATAAAAAATCAGTTAAGAAAACTGTTAAATTTAAAGCACATGATGAAAACAACGAAGCTCACGTAGGAGATACAGTTTCTATTATGGAACTCGTCCTTTATCTAAAGATAAACGTTGGAGACTCGTTGAAATTCTTGAAAGAGCAAAATAATTTGTTACTTGATATAGAATTTTAGAAGGAGGTAAAGCAATGATTCAGCAACAAACAATGTTGAATGTTGGTGATAACACTGGTGCAAAAGAAATTATGTGTATCCGTGTAATGGGCGGTTCTTATCGTAAATATGCCAACATTGGTGATATAATCGTAGCTGCAGTTAAATCTGCTTCACCTGGTGGAATGGTTAAAAAAGGTGACGTTGTTAAAGCTGTAGTAGTACGTTCTAAAAAGGGTTTACGTCGTGTTGACGGTTCTTATATCCGCTTTGATGAAAACGCTGCTGTTATTATTAAAGATGATAAAACTCCACGCGGAACTCGTATTTTTGGCCCGGTAGCCAGAGAATTACGTGACAAAGATTTCATGAAAATCGTTTCACTGGCACCAGAAGTAATTTAATAAATAGACAGGAGGTGCAAGATTTGTCACAGGCTAAATTGCATGTAAAAAAAGGTGATACAGTTTTAGTATTATCCGGTAAAGATAAAGGTAAACAAGGTAAAATCCTTCAGGCTATGCCTGCTAAAGATAAAGTTGTAGTTGAAGGCGTTAACAAAATTAAACGTCACACTAAACCTAATCAGAAAGCTCCAAACGGCGGTATCATTGAAAAAGAAGCTCCTATGTTTGCTTCTAAAGTTATGGTAGTTTGCCCAGCTTGTTCTAAAGCAACTCGTGTTGCGAAAAAAGAAATTGATGGTAAAATGGTTCGTGTATGCAAAAAATGCGGTGAAGCATTAGACCAAGCAAAATAATTGAGGAAGGAGGATATCTTGGTGGATAGATTACAAGAAAAATATATCAATGAAGTTGTTCCTGCTATGACTGAAAAATTCGGTTATAAAAATGTAATGCAACTTCCTAAGATTGAAAAAGTTATCATTAGTATGGGTGTTGGTGAAGCTGCTCACAACTCTAAAGCATTAGATTCTGCTGTAGCTGACCTCACTATTATCGCTGGTCAGAAACCTGTTTTGACTCGTGCGAAAAAATCTCTTGCTGCATTGGAATTACGTTGCAGGAATGCCTATTGGCGCTAAAGTTACTCTTCGTGGAACTCGTATGTATCAGTTCCTTGATAAATTTATGAATATCGCTTTGCCTCGAGTTCGTGACTTCCGTGGCGTAAGCCCTAAAGCTTTTGATGGTCGCGGAAACTATTCAGTTGGTCTTAAAGAACAATTGATTTTCCCTGAAATCGAATATGATAAAATCGAAAAAATTCATGGTATGAATATTATTATTGTTACTACGGCAAAGACTGATGAAGAAGCTAGAGCTCTTCTTAAATTAATGGGTATGCCGTTTAGTGCTTAATTCTTAAGAGGAGGTATACTGATCTATGGCCAGAAAGGCAATGGTCCAGAAATGGAGTCAAGAACCTAAATTCAAGGTTCGTAAATATAACAGATGCAAAATCTGTGGTCGTCCACATGGTTATATGCGTAAATTTGAAATGTGCCGTATTTGTTTTAGAGAACAAAGCTACAAAGGCGCAATCCCTGGCGTAACAAAAGCTAGTTGGTAAGGTTGAAAGAAAGGAGGATATCGATTTATGGGAATGACTGATCCTATTGCAGATATGTTAACTCGTTTGCGTAATGCAAACTCCGTACTTCATGATAAAGTTGAAATTCCTGGTTCTAAAATTAAACAGGCTATTGCAGAAGTTCTTAAAGAAGAAGGTTTCATTAAAGACTTCTCCTTCGCAGAAGATGACAAACAAGGTGTTATCACAATTAACTTGAAATATGGTCCAAACCGTGAACAAGTAATCACTGGTATTAAACGTATTTCTAAACCTGGTCTTCGTGCTTATGCTAAGAAAGATCAATTACCTCGCGTACTTGGTGGTCTTGGTATTGCTATCATCTCTACTTCTAAAGGTATTATGAGTGATAAACAAGCACGTCGTGAAGGTGTTGGCGGCGAAGTTTTAGCTTACGTATGGTAAAATTAGTTTTAGACTAGGAGGTGTACAGATGTCAAGAATTGGTAGAGAACCGATTACAATCCCTGCTGGGGTTACTGTAACAGTTGATGAACATAATCACGTAGCGGTTAAAGGTCCTAAAGGAGAAATTAGCCGTGACTGTCATAAAGATATGAAAATTACAGTAGGTGAAGGCGTTGTAACAGTAGAACGTCCATCCGAAGATAAAATGCATAGATCTTTACATGGTCTTACTCGTACTCTTATCAACAATATGGTTGTAGGTGTAACACAAGGCTTTGTAAGAAATCTTGAAATTAATGGTGTAGGTTATAGAGCTGCACAGGCTGGTAAAAACCTTAACTTATCTTTAGGTTTTTCCCATCCAGTAGTTGTTGAACCTCCTGTTGGAATCAAATTAGAAGCTCCTGCTCCTAACAAGATTGTTGTATCTGGTATCGATAAAGAAGCAGTTGGCGCTATGGCAGCTAAAATTCGTTCTTACAGAGAACCTGAACCTTACAAAGGAAAAGGTATTAAGTACGAAGGCGAACATATCCGTCGTAAAGCTGGTAAAACTGGTTCTAAGAAATAATAATCTTTAGTTAGAAATAGAAAGGAGAGGCTGGTTTTGTTTAATAAACAGGATAAAAATAAAGCTCGTCAGAAACGTCATTTAAGAGTTCGTAATCATATTTCTGGCACAGCTGAAAGACCTCGTTTAAACGTATTCCGTAGCTTAAGCAACATTTATGCTCAAGTTATTGATGATGTTAATGGTGTTACATTAGTATCCGCAAGCTCCAAAGATAAAGATTTCAACGCTTACGGCGGTAACATCGAAGCAGCTAAAGCTGTAGGTGCAGCTGTAGCAAAACGTGCTCTTGAAAAAGGCATTACTGAAGTTGTATTTGACCGCGGTGGCTATGTATATCATGGTCGTGTAGCAGCTTTAGCAGATGCAGCTCGTGAAGCTGGTCTAAAATTCTAATATTGGAACAGGAGGTAAATTAATGGCCAAGATTGACGCTAACGCACTTGAATTAGAAGAAAAAAGTTGTGTATATTAATCGCGTTGCTAAGGTTGTAAAAGGTGGCCGTCGCTTTTCTTTCAGCGCTCTTGTTGTAGTAGGCGATAAAAACGGTCATGTTGGTGCAGGTCTCGGTAAAGCTAGCGAAGTACCTGAAGCAATCAGAAAAGGCATTGAAGATGCTAAAAAGAATCTTGTAGAAGTTTCTTTAGTAGATAAAACTATTCCACACGAAAGCCTCGGTGTATTCGGTGCAGGTCGTGTGCTCTTAAAACCAGCTGCAAAAGGTACTGGTGTTATCGCAGGTGGTCCAGCTCGTGCAGTTTTAGAACTTGCAGGTGTTGGTAATATCTTAACAAAATCCCTTGGTTCTTCTAACCCTAATAACATGGTTCGTGCAACTATTAAAGGTTTAGAACAGCTTAAAAAAGCTGAGCTCGTAGCTGAACTTCGTGGAAAATCCGTTCAGGAACTTTTAGGTTAAGGAGGAAATATTTCAATGGCAAAAGTGAAAATTACCCTTACAAGAAGTCTGATCGGCAGACCTGAAACTCAGAGAAGAACAATTCAGGCTTTGGGATTACGTAAATTAAATTCTACAGTAGAACATGAAGATACAGCTACAATTAGAGGTATGATTCATAAAGTAGAACATCTTATTACAGTAGAAAAAATCGGCGAATAATTTAGAGGAGGTGTCCAGGTTATGAAATTACATGAATTATCACCAGCACCGGGCTCTAGAAAAGTTCGTATTCGTGTTGGTCGTGGTTTAGGTTCTGGTTTAGGTAAAACTTCCGGACGTGGTCATAAAGGTCAGAACGCTCGTTCTGGTGGCGGCGTACGTACAGGTTTTGAAGGTGGCCAGATGCCTTTATACCGTAGATTGCCAAAACGCGGCTTCAAAAATATTTTTGCAAAAGAATATGCTGAAGTAAACGTTTCTTCTTTAAATCGTTTTGAAGATGGCGCAACAGTAGATCCAGCAGCATTAGTAGAAGCAGGTATCCTTAAAAACGTTTGTGACGGTGTACGTGTTCTTGGTAACGGCGAAATTACTAAGAAATTAACTGTTGTAGCAAACGGCTTCACAAAATCTGCTGAAGAAAAAATTACAGCAGCAGGTGGAAAAGTAGAGGTGATCTAAGTGCTTTCAGCTCTTAGCAATATCCTCAAAATCACCGAATTGCGACAGAAAATAGTATTTACACTAATTATGTTTGCAGTCTTCAGGCTCGGGACTCATATCCCGGTGCCTGGAGTAAATCCTTCAGTAATTGAACAGTTATTTAACAGCGGTAACTTGTTTGGCTTGTTGGATTTATTTTCCGGTGGTGCTTTAAGTAAATTTTCTCTCTTTGCTATGAGTATTACCCCATATATCAACGCGTCAATTATTATTCAATTATTGACCGTAGTAGTACCTACTTTGGAACAGTGGTCTAAAGAAGGTGAAGAGGGACATAAAAAGATAACCAAGACGACCCGTTATTTGACTGTTGTCTTGGCATTTTTACAAGCTATAGGTATGTCTATTGGTCTTAAACAGGCCATAATTAATCCTAGTATTACATCAATTCTTATTATTGCAATTACCCTAACAGCAGGAACAGTGTTCCTCATGTGGATTGGTGAGCAGATAACTGCACATGGTGTGGGAAATGGTATATCGCTTATCATTTTCGCAGGTATCGTTGCAGCACTTCCACAAAATTTGGGTACTATATATAATTACTTGCAAGCAGGCACAATAAGCTATTTTAATGTGTTATTCTTTGCAATAATCGCCCTTGCTATGATTGTTTTTGTTATTGCCATTCAGCAAGGACAACGTAGAGTTCCGGTGTCCTACGCAAAACGCGTTGTAGGTCGTAAAACTTACGGTGGCCAATCTACGCATATACCGCTTAAAGTAAATCAGGCCGGCGTTATACCAATCATCTTTGCATCATCAGTATTGATGTTCCCAGCTACTTTAGCTCAGTTTGTACAAACTCCTTGGATTAAAACAATTGCTGATTATTTCCAATGGGGAACACCTTTTCAAAGTGCTATATATGCATTATTGATTTTATTTTTTACGTATTTTTACACTGCGGTTACATTTAAAATTCCGGATCTCGCTGATAATTTGAAAAAATACGGTGGTTTTATTCCTGGAATTCGTCCAGGTCAGGCAACTGCAGATTATTTAGACCGTATTATGACACGTATTACATTAGCGGGTGCATTTTTCCTTGCATTCATTGCAATTTTACCAACAATGATAGCTGGTGCTACTCATATTGAAGGAATTCATTTCGGTGGTACAGCATTATTAATCGTAGTTGGGGTTGCTCTTGATACGATGAAACAAATTGAATCAATGTCGTAATGCGCCATTATGAAGGTTTTATGAAGTAAGGAGGATTTTTATGCACATCCTTTTAATGGGCCCTCCTGGTGCTGGTAAAGGTACACAGGCAGCTAGGCTAGTAGAAGAATTTAAAATTCCTCATATCTCCACTGGGGATATGTTTCGTGCAGCAGTAAAAGAAGGTACTGAACTTGGAAAACAAGCAAAAGCTTGCATGGATGCTGGACAATTAGTTCCAGATGAAGTTACAATTGGTATTGTAAAAGAACGTTTAGCTAAAGCTGACTGCGAAAAAGGATTTATTTTGGATGGTTTTCCTCGTACAGTAGAACAAGCTGTGGCTTTGGATAAAATTTTAAGTGAATTAGGTTTAAAACTTAACTGTGCTTTGAACGTTGCTGTTCCAGCAAGTGAATTAATCAGAAGAGCAGTTGGTCGTCGTATTTGTAAAAAATGCGGTGCTACTTATCATGTAGAATTTAAGCCATCTAAGAAAGACGGAATTTGTGACGTGTGCGGCGGTGACCTTTATCAAAGAGCTGACGACAGCGAAGCAACAATGAAAAATCGTCTTTCTGTTTATGAAGAACAGACAAAGCCTCTTATTTCTTATTATGAAAAAGAAGAACTTTACAAAGAAGTTGACGGAAGTCAGTCAATGGATAAAGTATTCCAAGACATTGTTGCAATTTTGCGCAGTTAATTGATAATATAATACGGTAATATATCTGTTGTAAAAAAAGTGTGAAAAAAATCGCTGATAATGATATATTTAAACGCTGTAATATGTTATAATTAATATTCGGGCAGTAAACAGGAATGTTTTTCTGTGGCAGATAACAATAATGTTGGGCATGGCATTGCTGTAAAAACGGATTACTGACAGGTTTGGGCATATCATGGGCATGATAATTCAAACCTCAAAGAGTTTTCGGCCCAACTTAAGCTTTAATTGAAGGAGAATTTCATGTCTAAGCAAGATGTAATTGAAGTTGAAGGTAAAGTATTAGAAGCTTTGCCTAACGCAATGTTTAAAGTAGAGTTAGAAAACGGTCACGTTGTACTAGCTCATGTTTCTGGTAAAATTCGTATGAATTTTATCCGCATCCTGCCAGGTGATAAAGTTACTATTGAACTTACGCCTTATGATTTGACCAGAGGCCGAATCACTTACCGTTTTAAATAAGACCTATTTTTATAATTTGATAGGCATTATAGCAATGTAGAAGGAGGTACATGCAGTGAAAGTTAGACCATCAGTAAAACCTATTTGTGAAAAATGTAAAGTTATTAAACGCAAAGGTCATGTAATGGTTATTTGCGAAAATCCTAAACATAAACAGAAACAAGGATAAGGAGGTGCTGATTGTATGGCACGTATTGCCGGTGTAGATTTACCACGCGATAAACGAGTTGAAATTGCTTTAACATATATTTTTGGTATTGGTCTTAAAACTTCTCAGGATATCTTAGCTGCTACTGGTATTAATCCAGATACTAGAGCACGTGATCTTACTGAAGATGAAGTTGCTAAGTTACGTGAATATATCGACAAAAATCATCTTGTAGAAGGTGACCTTCGTCGTGAAATTTCTTTAAATATTAAACGTTTGGTTGAAATCGGATGCTATCGCGGTAGACGCCATCGTTTAGGCTTACCTGTACGCGGTCAGAACACAAAAAATAATGCGCGTACTCGTAAAGGCCCTAAAAAGACTGTAATGGGTAAAAAAGGCTAAGAAGAAGGAGGTTTAATAAGTGGCAGCAAATAAAACATCTCGTCCAAAGAGAAAAGATCGTAAAAATGTCGAATATGGTGTTGCACACATTCGTTCGACTTTCAATAATACAATTGTTACTATCACTGACAAAAATGGTAATGCTTTATCCTGGGCTAGTGCTGGTGGACTCGGTTTCAGAGGTTCTAGAAAAAGCACTCCAATTTGCAGCTCAAATGGCAGCAGAAGTTGCAGCAAAAGCAGCAATGGAACATGGTTTAAAACAGGTTGAAGTATATGTAAAAGGTCCTGGTGCAGGTCGTGAAGCTGCAATCAGATCTTTACAGGCAACTGGTCTTGAAGTTAATATGATTAAAGATGTTACTCCAATTCCACATAATGGTTGTCGCCCACCTAAACGTAGAAGAGTATAATTAGGAGGTTGAAGTAGAAATATGGCTATTGACAGAGTTCCTTCTCTGAAAAGATGTCGCGCTCTCGGCTTAGAAACAGCTGTAGTTGGTCTTGCAAAAAGCTCCAAAAGACAGCCTAAACGTTCTGGTCGTAAAGTAAGCGAATACGGAATGCAGTTAAAAGAAAAACAAAAAGCTAAATTTATATATGGTGTATTAGAAAAACAGTTTAGAGCTTATTATGATAAAGCTAAAACTATGCCAGGCGTAACAGGTGAAAACTTACTTGGTCTTCTCGAACGTAGAATTGACAACGTTGTTTTCCGTTTAGGTCTTGCATCCACTCGTCTCAGGCTCGTCAGCTCTTTCCCATGGTCACATCACTGTTAATGGTAAACGTCTTGACATTCCTTCCGCTTTAATTAAAGTTGGCGATGTAATCGGTGTTAAAGAAAAAAGCCGTGGTACTGCATTATTCAAAGAAATTGCAGAAAGCAAAAATGCTTTAAACGTACCAGCTTGGCTTACTGCTGATATCCAGAATCTTAGCGGTTCTGTTACAAGATTCCCTAACCGCGACGAAATCGATATTCCAGTTGATGAACAGGCGATTGTCGAATTGTACTCCAGATAATATGTCTGTGTTTTATAGCGCATAGAATAGGAGGTTGTTTCAGATGATCGAAATCGAAAAACCAAAGATTGAGATTGTAGAAATAAGTGAAGACAACCGTTATGGTAAATTTGTCTGTGAACCATTGGAACGCGGATATGGTACTACTCTTGGCAACAGCTTACGTCGTATTTTGTTGTCTTCTTTAGAGGGTGCGGCTATAACATCTATCAAAATTGATGGTGTTCTTCATGAATTTTCTACTATTCCTGGGGTTCGTGATGATGTAACAAACATTATCTTAAACTTAAAAGAATTATGCTTAAAAATGCATGATGAAGAACCTCATACCATTCGTATAGATGTTACTGGTGAAAAAGAAGTAACAGCAGCAGACATTATTGTTGATTCTGATATTGAGATTCTCAATAAAGATTTGCATATTGCTACTGTTGATGAAACTGGTTCTTTGAAAATGGAAATGGTAGTTGAACGTGGAAGAGGATATACACCTGCTGATAAAAATAAAAAACCAGATCAGGTTATTGGTATTATCCCTATCGATTCCATCTTCTCTCCTATTCAAAGAGTTAACTACACAGTAACAGATACTCGTGTTGGTAATGTTACCGACTATGATAAACTTACATTAGAAGTATGGACTGATGGTTCTATAAAACCAGAAGAAGCAGTAAGTAAATCAGCTAGCATTTTGATTACTCACTTGCGTCTATTCCAGAATATGGGTGGTTCTGTAGAAGATATTCCTGCTGATGAAGGAATTTTCAATACACCAGAAGAAGATAATACTTCTAAAGTTATGGAAATGACAATCGAGGATCTTGATTTATCTGTACGTTCTTACAACTGCTTGAAGAGAGCTGAAATCAACACTGTTGCAGATTTAATGCAAAAGAGTGAAGATGATATGATTAAAGTTAGAAACCTTGGTCGTAAATCTCTTGAAGAAGTTAAGAAAAAATTACAGGAATTAGGATTAACACTCGCTGAAAAAGAATAACAGGAAAGGACAGGCTGCTAATGGGCTACAGTAAATTAGGACGCAACTCCAGTGCACGTAAAGCTTTATTCCGTAGTGTGCTAGTTTCCCTTTTTAAACATGAACGCATTGAAACTACTGAAGCTAAGGCTAAAGAAATCAGCGGTCTTGCTGAAAAACTCATTACCCTTGCAAAACGCGATGACTTAAGTGCTCGCCGTCAGGTTATTGCTGAACTTGTTGATAAAGAAGTTGCAAAAAAATTATTCGATGAAATTGCACCTAAATATAATGACCGCAATGGTGGTTATACTCGTATTCTTAAATTAGGCGTACGTCGTGGTGACGCTGCTCCAATGGCTCTTTTAGAGTTAGTAAAATAATTTAGAATTAGTAATTCATTGAATTATTGATATGTGAGGCGGTCAAATGGGCCGCCTTCGCCTTATCAATTAAGTTAAAAATTTAATTAATAGATTTTTGGTTTACTTGATAAGGTGATTGTGTTAACAATTTAAAATGGGTATAATAAGAACTGTAATTTTGATTGCAGTTCTTATTTTTTATATAGATTTATAGGTGATGATATTGAGTTTTATAGAAGTGAAAATCTCACACATATTTTTAGGGAAAATGATGAGAAAAAAACAGAAAAAATAGCGTTAGATAATATTAATTTAAAGATAAATAAAGGTGAATTTATAGCTATTATTGGCGTTAATGGTTCAGGCAAGTCAACACTAGCAAAGCATTTTAATGGCTTATTATTGCCAAGTGAAGGCGAATGTATTGTTGATGGCATGAAAGTTGATGATAGTGAGGATATTTGGAAAGTACGTCAAAAAGTAAGTATGGTATTTCAAAATCCAGATAATCAAATAATCGCTACTGTAGTAGAAGATGATATCGCTTTTGGCCCTGAAAATATGGGTCTTGAGCGTGAAGAAATAAAAGATAGAATAGAATTTGCTTTAAAATCTTTGCATATTGAGCATTTGCGTAAGATGCCACCGCATTTGTTATCAGGTGGGCAAAAACAATTGACTGCTATTGCTGGGGCTATAGCGATGCGTACTCAGTGTATAGTTTTAGATGAACCGACAGCAATGCCTTGACCCGCAGTAGAAATGCTGTAATGAAAGCTTTGAAGGAATTACATGAAAAATATAATATAACTATTATTATAATTACGCATTTCATGGAAGAAGCTGTGCAAGCAGCTAGAATTATTGTCATGAATGATGCAAGATAATACAAGATGGTATGCCAAAAGATATTTTTAAACAAAAGGAAAATTTAAAGAAAATAGGTCTTAGTGTGCCTTTAGCCGTAGATATTGTAGATGCTTTGCAGAAAAAAGGCTTGAAATTAGCTAATGTTTTTGATAATGAAAATTTAGCTAAAGAATTACAACAAATTAATATGTAAACAATATTAAATAGATTTTAAAGTGGTGAGAAGATGCCAATAGAGGTAAAAAATATAAGTCATATTTATATGGAAAATACGCCATATGAAAAAAAAGCATTAAATAATGTTAGTTTAACAATAAATGAAGGTGAATTTGTAGCTATTGCAGGTCATACAGGTTCGGGAAAATCCACACTTATGCAACATTTTAATGGTTTATTAAATCCTACTAAAGGTGAAGTTTTTATTGATGGTATTGACATTAATAAGAAGGATAAAAAGACTTTAAATGCTAGACGTAGTGTGGGTATGGTGTTTCAATATCCAGAACAACAATTATTTGAGGAAGTATTTTTGCAGATATTGCTTTTGGCCCTAGAAATTTTGGTTGTAGTGAAGATGAAGTAAAGCAAAGAGTCAAAGAAGCAATGGATTTTGTAGAATTAGATTATGAGGAGTATAAAGATAAATCTCCTTTTTTATTGAGTGGCGGTCAAATGAGACGTGTGGCAATAGCTGGAATAATAGCATTAAAGCCTAAATATTTAGTTTTAGATGAGCCGACAGCAGGTCTTGACCCTAGACTTAAACAGAATTTATTGCAAAAGGTAAAAAAATTAACATCAAAAAAGAAAAGAATGACGATTATTATGGTATCGCATAATATGGACGATATAGCACTTTTGGCAGATAAAGTAGCTATTATGAGACAGGGAAAATTAATGATATATGGCGAGCACGTGAAGTTTTTACACATAAAGATG
>ENA-OQAA01000317-OQAA01000317.1-human-gut-metagenome-genome-assembly--contig:-NODE-317-length-34276-cov-3.462737_pt1 | contig 34276 bp, 41 predicted proteins | sample MGYA00242489_ERZ504515 | MGnify/ENA primary metagenome ERZ504515 (study PRJEB26092, sample SAMD00036237) | human gut metagenome | host: Homo sapiens | study: EMG produced TPA metagenomics assembly of... | reverse complement strand
CGATCTTGTTGTAGATAGAGTGAATCAGGATGATTGTGCGAACGGATATGTGCTTGACGGTTTTCCGCGTACGATTCCGCAGGCAGAAGCATTAGACAAAGCTCTTGCCGACATGGGACAGAAGATAGATTATGCTATCGACGTAGAAGTTCCGGATGAAAATATCGTAAACAGAATGTCGGGAAGAAGAGCCTGCGTAGACTGCGGGGCAACATATCATCTCGTATATGCCCCTACGAAAGAAGAAGGAATTTGCGATAAATGCGGAGGCGGTTTGATTCTTCGCGACGATGACAAGCCGGAAACAGTTCTGAAAAGACTTGGCGTCTATCATGACCAGACGCAGCCTTTGATCGATTATTATACACAGTCCGGTATTTTAAAGGAAGTAGACGGAACGATCGATATTGATGATGTATTTGCGGAAATTGTAAGGATTCTGGGAGAGTAAAAATGTGAAACGGCATGTGATGCCGAAATTCAGGAGGATTAAATAATATGTCAAAAGCTGACGTAATAGAAATCGAGGGAGTAGTAGTAGAGAAGCTCCCGAATGCAATGTTTAAAGTGGAACTCGAGAACGGACATATCGTTCTTGCACATATCAGCGGAAAATTAAGAATGAACTTTATTAAAATTCTTCCGGGAGATAAAGTGACGCTCGAGATGTCGCCATATGATCTTAGCAAGGGGAGAATTATCTGGAGAGATAAATAAAGCATAAAGGAAGCCGGTGCAATAAAGCCGGGCGGAATTTGAGTATTTACGGGAAGTTGTTCTGTGAGACTGCAGTGACGAAGAGTCAGGGCTTATGTACAGAACAACTTTTTTTGCGTAATATTTGCGATTAAAAAGCGGAGCGAAAAAGAAATAGGAAAGTATAAGAAATAGAGGGTTGACTTAAATGCGGGGTTGGTGATATACTATGAAATGGTCATTTCTGGTGAGGTGTGCCCAAATGACCGGAAATTGTAGGTAAGCAAAGAAGGGAAGGAGGATTTGACATGAAGGTTAGATCATCAGTAAAACCAATTTGTGAAAAATGCAAGATTATTAAAAGAAAAGGAAGCATCAGAGTAATCTGTGAAAATCCGAAACACAAACAGCGTCAGGGTTAATTGACAGGAAGTTTGTGAAGTGATTTAGGCGGCTGACAGCATGACACACGAGGATGTGTGTAGAGCTGTTTAATATACAGTAAGGTTACACCGTATCTGCCCATCAGGTACCGGCAGTGCGTGTGTCCCGCTTCCGTAGTTTGCCCGTTTCGTCCATTTGTGACGATCATAGGCAGAGCCGGCATATGGCTTGAACGGATGCGATTGTATATGCTTCTAATACCCGGCGTTTGCATTGACGGATAAGATCCGTGCCGGGAAAGGGCGCGAGGAGAACGCGTCTGGGCTGGGATATCGGCAAAAGGCCGGTAGGATGCGGCATTATAATAAGCAGAGCGTCCGCAGCCTCAATTAAAGACAGTATAAACAAAGAAAATGGAGGAAAGACACATGGCTCGTATTGCAGGTGTAGACTTACCAAGAGACAAACGTGTAGAGATCGGCTTGACTTATATTTATGGAATCGGAAGAACAAGCGCAAGCCGTATTTTGGCAGATGCAGGAGTAGATCCGAATACTCGTGTAAGAGATCTTACAAGTGAAGAAGTAAAAAAGATCAGCGCAGTGATCGATGAAACTCAGGTTGTAGAAGGTGATCTTAGAAGAGAGATCCAGCTTAACATCAAGAGACTGAAAGAAATCGGATGCTACCGTGGAATCCGTCATAGAAAAGGACTTCCGGTGCGTGGTCAGAAGACAAAGACAAACGCAAGAACATGTAAAGGTCCGAAGAGAACAGTAGCAAACAAGAAAAAATAAGCTGAAAGCAACTTAATGAAAACGAAGTTTGAATTTAGTGCGAAGCCGTTCGCAAATCTTAGCAAATGCGAAGCATGAGCTTAGCTGAGCGAACAAACTTGTTATAACAAGGAATTAAATCAAAGAGAAAGAAGAAAGTAGGTTAGTTTAAATGGCAAAGAAAGTTGCAAAAAAAGTAACAAAAAAACGTGTCAAGAAAAACGTTGAACGAGGACAGGCACATATCCAGTCATCTTTTAATAATACAATCGTTACATTAACAGATACACAGGGAAATGCTCTTTCATGGGCAAGTGCAGGCGGTCTGGGATTTAGAGGTTCAAGAAAATCTACTCCATATGCAGCGCAGATGGCAGCTGAGACAGCAGCTAAAGCGGCATTGGTACACGGACTTAAGTCTGTAGATGTATTCGTAAAAGGACCGGGATCAGGACGTGAAGCGGCAATCCGTGCTCTTCAGGCATGCGGTATTGACGTAGTAAGTATCAAAGACGTAACACCGGTTCCGCATAACGGATGCCGCCCGCCGAAACGCAGAAGAGTGTAATCGACGGCTGAACATTATCATACACCGGAAAGTAACTTGGAAAGCGGTATGAAACCGCTCGTATGTATAAATTAGGAGGATAGACATGGCAGTAAACAGAGTTCCTGTTCTTAAAAGATGCCGTTCTTTAGGCATGGATCCGATTTACCTCGGAATTAATAAAAAATCTAACAGACAGTTAAAAAGAGCAAACAGAAAAATGAGCGAGTACGGTCTGCAGCTTCGCGAGAAACAGAAAGCGAAATTCATCTACGGCGTACTTGAAAAACCGTTTAGAAACTACTATGCGAAAGCAAAACAGATGGAAGGAATGACAGGTGAAAACCTGATGAGAATTCTTGAGTCCAGACTGGACAACGTAATCTTCCGCATGGGACTTGCAAGAACAAGAAAAGAAGCAAGACAGATCGTTGATCACAAACACGTTCTCGTAAACGGAAAACAGGTAAACATTCCGTCTTACCTTGTAAAAGCAGGAGATACGATTGAGATCAAAGAAAACAAAAAAGGCTCACAGAGATATAAAGACATTCTTGAAGCGACTGGCAGCAACATGGTTCCGGAATGGCTCGATGTTGATGCAGAGAACCTGAAAGGATCTGTAAAAGAACTTCCGGCAAGAGAAGCGATCGATGTTCCGTAGATGAGATGTTGATTGTCGAGTTATATTCTAAATAATATCGGCTGCAACAGCGTATCCCTTCAACATTTTAAAACCCAAAAGGAGGGTCTGTGTAGTGTTTGATTTTAATAAACCTAATATTGAGATTACGGATGTTTCGGAAGATAAAAAATATGGAAGATTTGTTGTAGAACCGCTTGAAAGAGGATATGGTACAACACTCGGAAATTCTCTGAGAAGAATCATGCTCTCATCTCTTCCGGGTTCTGCGATCAGTTCCGTTAAGATCGACGGAGTTCTTCATGAATTCAGTTCGATACCGGGCGTAAAAGAAGACGTTACGGAGATTATCATGAATTTGAAATCTCTCGCGATAAGAAATATGTCTGAGTCAGACGAGCCGAAAACAGTATATATTGAGTTTGAAGGCGAAGGTGTTGTGACAGGAGCAGACATCAATATTAATGACCCTGATATTGAGATCGTAAATCCGGATCAGGTGATCGCTACATTGAGCGGCGGCAAAGACTGCAGGCTGAATATGGAATTGACGATCACAAAGGCAGAGGATATGTAAGTTCTGATAAGAACAAAACAGAAGATATGCCGATCGGAGTGATTGCGATTGACTCGATCTATACACCGGTTGAACGTGTGAATCTGACTGTTGAGAATACTCGTGTCGGACAGATTACGGATTATGATAAATTAACACTTGATGTTTGGACAAAAGGAACAATGCTTCCTGATGAGGCGGTAAGCTTGCGGCAAAAGTGCTGAGCGAACATTTGAAACTTTTCGTTGATCTTTCGGAAGTTGCTCAGGTTGCGGAAGTAATGATCGAGAAAGAAGACGATGAGAAAGAGAAGTTCTTGAGATGAGCATTGATGAACTTGAACTTTCCGTTCGTTCCTATAATTGTCTGAAGAGAGCCGGAATCAATACGGTAGAAGAACTTACTAATAAGACTCCTGAAGATATGATGAAGTTCGTAACCTCGGACGTAAATCACTTGAGGAAGTGCTTGCTAAGTTAAAAGAACTCAATCTTGAGTTGAATCAGGGCGAGGAATAATCGCTTTATAGAAAATCGTGGATTGTTCGGAATACAGGACGATCCGCGAGCATTTGATTAATAAGCCCGAAGATGCATAATTGAATGTGTAGTCATAGTTCAGACATATACCGGGAGGGAAAATGCGTGCCGGCGTGTTTTTCAAAAAGAACGAGTATGCGTTAAGGTTTTGTTTATAAACAATAGCGGCAGACGTGCGAAGCGCGGTTCTGCAGACGGCGCATCCGAATTATGACGGAAAGATTAGGAGGAAATATAAGAATGGCAAAATATAGAAAACTCGGCAGAACATCCAGCCAGAGAAAAGCATTGATCAGAAATCAGGTAACAGCTCTGCTTAACAACGGAAAGATCGTTACAACTGAGGCGAAAGCAAAAGAAATCCGTAAAACAGCAGAAGGTCTTATCGCGTTGGCTGTGAAAGAGAAAGATAATTTCGATGAAGTAACAGTAATGGCAAAAGTTGCCCGCAAAGATAAAGACGGCAAGAGAGTAAAAGAAGTTGTAGACGGAAAGAAAGTTACTGTTTACGATGAAGTAGAGAAAAAGATCAAAAAAGATCAGCCGAGCAGACTTCACGCAAGACGTGAGATGCTGAAAGTTCTTTACCCGGTTAAAGAGGGCGAGAACAAAAAGGCAAAAGAAGTCGATATGGTTGCAAAATTATTTGATGAGATCGCTCCGAAATATGCAGATCGTAACGGTGGTTACACAAGAATCGTGAAGATCGGTCAGCGTAAAGGTGACGCGGCGATGGAAGTTCTTCTTGAGCTTGTATAATAGCTGAGTTCCCGAATATTTTCGGCAGATTAATATTGAATCAATGAGAAACTCTTTCTATGAAATTCATAGGAGGAGTTTTTTTACAATGATAATTTTCATAGGATTTTTACTGTTTTGTAGAAAATGCACAAATAATACAAAAAAAATACCGTTAAAATATTAACAAATATGTTGTTGACAATTATTTAACAAACAGATATACTTGAACTTGTGAGAAACAAGATAGATAACGGTTGAAAAGATAAACCGGAACTCAATTACAGGAGGAATTATCAAATGGCAAAGAAAGAAAAAACAGTCGTACCTGAGATTGTTGACAGTGTAGAAGCGCTTGAAGCAAAAATGAAAGCAATGCGCGAAGCACAGAAAGTTTTCGCGACATTTACTCAGGAGCAGGTTGACAAGATTTTCTATGAAGCAGCTATGGCAGCCAACAAACAGCGTATCCCGCTTGCAAAGATGGCAGTAGAAGAGACGCAGAGAGGTATTGTTGAAGATAAAGTTATCAAAAACCACTATGCTGCAGAGTATATATATAACGCATACAAGAACACAAAAACTTGTGGCGTGATCGAAGAAGATACAGCTTACGGAATCAAAAAAGTAGCAGAGCCGATCGGTCTTGTTGCTGCGGTTATCCCGACAACAAACCCGACTTCTACGGCAATCTTCAAAACATTGATCTGTTTGAAGACAAGAAATGCGATCATCATCAGCCACACCCGGCTGCAAAAGAATGTACGATCGCAGCTGCAAAAGTTGTACTTGAAGCTGCTGTAAAAGCAGGAGCGCCGGAAGGAATCATCGGATGGATCGATGCACCGTCACTGGAGCTCACAAACACAGTTATGAGAGACGCAGACATCATTCTGGCAACAGGTGGCCCGGGAATGGTAAAAGCTGCTTACTCTTCAGGAAAACCGGCTCTTGGCGTTGGCGCCGGAAATACACCGGTTATCATTGATGACACAGCAGATGTAAGAATGGCTGTAAACTCTATTATCCATTCTAAAACATTTGATAATGGTATGATCTGTGCTTCCGAGCAGTCTGTAACTGTTCTGGAGAGCGTATACGAGCAGGCGAAAAAAGAGTTCGCTTACAGAGGCTGCTACTTCCTGAAACCTGGAAAAGAGCTTGATGCGGTTCGTAAAACAATCATCATTAACGGAGCTCTTAACAGCAAAATTCCGGGAAAATCTGCATATGAAATCGCAAAACTTGCAGGTGTAAATGTTCCGGAAGATACAAAAATCCTTATCGGTGAAGTTGAGTCTGTAGATATCGCAGAAGAATTTGCTCACGAGAAACTGTCACCGGTACTTGCAATGTATAAAGCAAAAACATTTGACGAAGCTCTTGATAAAGCTGCACAGCTTGTAGCTGACGGCGGATACGGACATACATCTTCTCTGTATGTACATCCGGCAGAGAAAGAGAAGATCCAGAAACATTACGAAGCAATGAAAACTTGCCGTGTTCTGATCAATACACCGGCTTCACAGGGTGGTATCGGAGATCTTTACAACTTTAAACTTGCTCCGTCACTTACACTTGGATGTGGATCATGGGGTGGAAACTCCGTATCAGAAAACGTTGGTGTAAAACATCTTCTGAACGTGAAAACAGTTGCCGAGAGGAGAGAGAATATGCTGTGGTTTAGAACACCTGAGAAAGTTTACTTTAAGAAAGGATGTATGCCGGTAGCGCTTGACGAGCTGGGAACAGTAATGCACAAAAAGAAAGCATTCATCGTTACAGATACATTCCTTTACAAAAACGGATATGTAGATCCGATCGAGAAGAAACTGGATGAGATGGGAATTCAGCATACATGCTTCTATAACGTAGCTCCGGACCCGACTCTGCAGTGTGCTCAGGAAGGTGTTGCTCAGATGAGAGCATTCGAGCCGGATACAATTATCGCACTCGGCGGTGGATCTGCAATGGATGCTGCTAAGATCATGTGGCTTATGTATGAGCATCCGGAAGCAAACTTTGAAGACATGGCTATGGACTTCATGGATATCCGTAAGAGAGTATTTACATTCCCGAAAATGGGAGAGAAAGCATACTTCGTAGCTATTCCGACATCTTCAGGAACAGGTTCTGAGGTTACACCGTTCGCGATCATTACAGATGCTGAAACAGGCGTTAAATGGCCGATCGCTGACTACGAACTTCTTCCGAACATGGCAATCGTTGACGTTGACAATGCAATGACAGCTCCGAAGGGACTGACAAGCGCATCAGGTATCGACGTTATGACACATGCGATCGAAGCATATGTATCTATCATGGCAACAGACTATACAGACGGTCTTGCAATGAAAGCTGTTAAAATGGTATTTGAAAACCTTCCGTCAGCATACGAGAACGGAGCAAACGATCCGAAAGCTCGTGAAGAGATGGCAAACGCTTCCTGTATGGCAGGTATGGCATTTGCAAATGCGTTCCTTGGTGTGAACCACTCTATGGCTCATAAACTTGGTGCATTCCATCACTTACCGCACGGTGTTGCAAACGCTGTAATCCTTACGGAAGTTATGAGATATAATGCGGCAGAAGTTCCGACAAAGATGGGAACATTCTCACAGTATCAGTATCCGCATGCACTTGCAAGATATGCAGAGCTTGGACGTTTTGCAGGATGCACAGGAAACACAGACGAAGAAGTATTTGAGAACTTCATCGCAAAACTTGAAGATCTGAAAGAAAAGATCGGTATTAAGAAAACAATTAAAGATTACGGTATTGACGAGAAATACTTCCTTGATACTTTGGATGATATGTGCGAACAGGCATTTAACGACCAGTGTACAGGAGCAAACCCGAGATATCCGCTTATGAAGGAGATCAAAGAAATCTACCTGAAATGCTACTACGGTAAATAAGAACCGTAACTGCGAATAATAACAGAGCGCTGCTTTCACAGCGCTCTGTTTGCTTTTTTCAAATTATTTCGGTTCAAACATATAAATCTATGTACAAAATAAAAACAAAACAGAAGGAATGATAAAAAATTAACAATTAGATCAATAATAAAAAAATAGTTAAAAATTGCACAAAGTTTGCTTTAAGGGGTTTCTTTCCTGAAAATTACGGTGTATAATGAGCTCATCAAAAACGAAAAACAAAAACCCATTTAAGGAGGAACCTACCATGAAACTTGAAGAAAACAACATTATCGTAAAACGTTCGTATAAAACCGTCTATAAATGTGACGACAGTATTGTGAAAGTATTTAACGAAGAGCATCCGAAGTCAGATGTATTTAACGAAGCTTTGATCACGGCGCGGATCGAAGAAACAGGACTGGATATTCCTAAGGTGAAAGGAGTTTCCCTGGTTGAAGGCAAGTGGGCGCTCGAGATCGAGTATAAAGACGGAAAGACAATGGAAGATATGATGAATTCCGACAAAAAGAATATTGAGAAGTATATGGAAGATTTTGTAGACCTTCAGCTTCAGATTCACGGCAAAACATCTCCTCTTCTGAAAGGAATGAAAGATAAGCTTGCCCGCCAGATCAACAGCCTGAAAGATTTGGATGCAACAACAAGATACGAGCTTCTTACAAGACTTGAAAGTATGCCGAAACATAATAAAGTATGCCACGGCGATTTCAATCCGAGTAATGTGATCGTAGGTAAAAACGGCAAGATGACGGTTGTGGACTGGGCGCATGCAACACAGGGAAATGCAAGTGCGGACGCGGCTATGACATATCTTCTCTTTGCATTGAAAGATCAGGAAACAGCAGATCTGTATTTGAAATTGTTCTGCAAAAAGAGCGATACGGCAAGACAGTATGTACAGCAGTGGCTTCCGATCGTGGCGGCAGCGCAGCTTACAAAAGACAATGAACTGGAGAAAGACTTCCTGATGAAATGGATCGATGTTATTGACTATCAATAGAAGTTTCGATATTATTATCAATAGTAAAAGGAGTGGATAGAGGAAGGAATTTTACCGGATATGGAAGATAAGCGGATCATAAGAACAAAGCATAATCTTAAGGATGCGATGATCAGAATGCTTTCGATCGAAGATTTTGAACACATTTCTGTTACGGAACTCTGTAAAGAGGCAAAGGTCAGCAGAATTACGTTTTACTCGCATTACAGTGACAAGCAATCTCTTTTGGACGATATCTTTAACGATATGCGTAGTATAGGCAGAGAAGATTATTACAGACGGCAGAAGGAGAATAATCCGGAGGGGGAACTTGTACTCGGGTATGTAAATATGCTGAATGCGATTTTGGATCTTTATTATGCCCGGTTTGATTTCTTTCAGTATACGAATCCGGAGGTGAATCCGTATCTGGCATCTCGCCTTTACAGTATTATTTTAGAGACGGTTGAGATGCATACAGCTCATGTGCGGAGTAAATTGAAATATTCCGCAAAAAAGATAGCAGGTTTTGTCTGTTTCGGAATGTTAGGATTTGTGAATGAATGCCGGAGGGAAGGAAATTCTCTTGAGCAGACGAAAAAAGAAACGCAGTGTCTGTTGGAAGAGGTGCTAAGATCAGGGATTTTGACAGAATAGATTAAATACGGTTTTGTTAAAATGCGAAATTGTAGGAATACATCGGAATGAGAATATGGAACTGCCGCTTTACGATTTCATGAATCGTTAAAGCGGCAGTTTTGTTGTATTACAGTCGAAGAGTCTTTCTATGCACAGGGACACCCGAAGGAACTGCCGGGTATTTATGTAGAACTAAGTTCCGATGTGTAATAAAAGTATTCTGTTTTTATTAGTGATGTTGTAAATTCAATGATACGATTGTTTGAATGGGTTGTTCTCTCAATTTGTATTGCTATGTCCTGTGGTTTCAGACCTAATATTAGGGCATCTTCATTTGTTAATTTTACAGCGAAAATATTTTCGCTTGCATGTTCCGGAATAATGTTATACATTTGCATGCTTTTATACAATCCCTGCTTTTCTATATCATTTGCGCTCAAATCAGGATAAGGGCCTGTTGGTACGAATGAAATCTCAATAGCATATGGAATATGATCTGCATAAAAGCAGCGTATAAGTTTATACACATCTTCGTTTTCTATTATTTCTAATTTTTCTCGGATATCGTCAGAGGGAGAGATTACTTCAAATTGAAGTGTCTTAACTTCATGTACAACGCCTTTTTCTTCAAAACGTTTCCTGAGAGTATACAGTTTTGTTAATTTTTTTCTATTTTTCGAACAGATACAAAAGTTCCTTTTCCTTGAATCCGATAAATGTATCCGGCTTGAGCCAGCCGGTTTAGTGTGTCTCGGACTGTGACTCGGCTTACGTTGTATCTAATGCTCAATTCTCGCTCAGTAGCATTTTATCATTAGCCTTCCATTCGTTTGCGAGTATTTTCTCAAGCAAAATGTCATATAGCTGAGAATACTTGTAAATTGTATTGTTGTTATTTTCTTTCATAAGCCCCTCGTAATAGTAAATAATTGAAACAATATCATTTCATGGGTGAGTGCTAATTATACTGATAATAAAATAATATAATAAACGCACAAAAAAATCAATGAAATAGAATAAAAATTATCGAAATACACAATGAGTAGTGAAAGAATATATGCAATTCGCATAAAAATACTAAGGTTAATATCTAATTGTTGCAAATATTGAATAAATGTAATATTATTATAATACCAATTAGAGGAGGTGATCCAAAATAAGAACGAAAGATTTGTATCCAAGGCCACAATTAAAAAGAGAGTCTTTTTTCTTATTGAACGGACAGTGGGATTTTGCGTTTGATGATGAGAATATAGGGGTTTTAGAGGGATGGAGTCATACCGTCAGAGGGGATCGTAAAATCAATGTTCTTCACATATGAAACGGGTAAAAGTGGGATCGGAGATGAAAGACCGCATGGAGTTATATGGTATTGGAAAAACATAACCATAACAAATGAGTTTAAAAAAGATCAAAGTATTCAAATTAATTTTGAGGGGTGCGATTATCATTTAGATCTTTGGGTGAATGGAGTTTATAAAGGATCACATGACGGAGCATATACAAGATTTGCGTTTGAACTTGGAAAATTTGCAGAAGGCGAAGAAGTGCTTCTTAGCATAAGAGTTGAAGATCCGCATAGTGAAGAGCAGGTTCGGGGAAAACAACGTTGGTTATCTGATAATTATGGATGCTGGTACGTTCAGACGACTGGTATATGGAAAGACGTATGGCTTGAACAGGTTTCTGATGATTATGTGGAAAAAATAAAGATTACGCCCGATATTTATAAAAAGACAGTTACCATTCATACAATGTGTCATTCAAATAAAGAGAATTTAATAATGAAATCGGACGTTTATTTTGAAGGGAAATTTATTAATAGTGTTTCCGGAAAATTAGAAGCAGGTGTCTGTCAGATGGATATAGACGTATATAACAAGTACGTTGGGGAGTGGGGGATCGAACTGTGGAGTCCTGACGCTCCGAACTTGTATACATTAAAAATCTCGATTTTAGATGAGGATGATAACTGTAAAGATGAAGTGGAATCTTATTTTGGTATGAGAGATATCCGAATCAGAAACGGTCTTGTCCTATTGAATGGGCAGCCTTTGTATCAGAGATTGGTTCTTGATCAAGGGTATTGGAAAGATACCGGATTAACGCCGGAAAACGATGACGTGCTGCTAAAGGATATAGAATATGTAAAACGGATGGGATTTAATGGCGTGAGAAAACATCAGAAAACAGAAAGCGATCGTTTTTTGTACTGGTGTGATGTGCACGGACTTCTTGTTTGGGGAGAAGGTCCATCTTTCTATAAATATTCTGATAAAGCTGCGAAAAATTTTGTGAGAGAGTGGACTGAGATTGTTGAGCAAAATTATAATCACCCCTGCATTATCATATGGACTCCGCTAAATGAATCATGGGGAGTGCCCGCGATTGAAAGAGATGTTTGCCAGCAAAACTATTCGCAGGCGGTTTATCATTTGACAAAATCGTTGGACAGCACAAGACCTGTTATTTCTAATGATGGCTGGGAACACACTACGTCGGATATTTTAACACTTCATGATTATGAAGAAGACGGAGAAATAATGCGGCGTAAATACTTAACTAAAAAAGAAGAAGTGTTAAGCTGCGAGATTTATCATAATAATTTCAGGGCAGCTTATGCGCAAGGGTTTGGTTATAAAGGAGAACCTGTTCTGATTAGTGAGTACGGAGGCATTGCCTTTGAGGATAATGATAAAGAGTCATGGGGATACGGTGAAAAAGTAAAAACAGAGGAAGATTTTCTGGAAAGATATAAAGCTCTTACGGTAGGAATCAAATCTCTGCCATATGTTTGCGGATACTGTTATACGCAATTATCCGACGTACAGCAAGAGAAAAACGGTTTTCTGACGGAAGAAAGGAGGTTTAAGGTAAATCCGGAAAAAATAAGAGCAATTAATGATTTGCCTGAAGGTGTATTTTGGAACAAAAAAGGACATTAAAAAGGAGGAAGTAAGAAAATGAAAAAGAGATCGTTAAAGATTATGTCAGTAGTATTGGCGGGAGTTATGACTACGGGAATGATTTTAGGCGGATGTTCTGCAGGTGGAGACAAGGAAAACGGCGGAAACAAAGAGGCGTCTAAGGAATTGAATTTGTGGATGCATAATGGACAGGCATTTGTTGACGAGACAAAGAAACTTGCGGAGAATTATGAAAAGGAAACGGGAGTAAAGATTAATATTCAGACATTTCCTTATGATGCCATGAGTCAGAAAATGAAAGCAGCTTTTACTGCCGGAAATGAACCGGATATTATGCAAGTGTTTGGAGCGTAGATTCCGACTTACATGAATCAGAAACTGCTGGCGGAAGTTCCGGAAGAATTATCTGCAAACTTTGAGACAGATTATTTACAGGGCGCTGTAGATGGATATGCAAAGGACGGAACTTACTATGGAGTTCCGATTGAGATGAATGTTGAGTATGGACTATTCTATAATCGGGAAGATGCGGCGGCGGCAGGCGTTCCTGACGGACCGAAAACATTCGACGATGTGATGAAGATTGCGAAAAATAGCGCAAAATTCAATGGGGATGTTCAGGAGTATGGCGGACTTGAGTTTTATAACGGAGATAACTTTGCGGCATTATTCTTGTCATGGATTATGCAAAATGGTGGAGATTTTTGGAATGAGGATCAGACAAAGTTTGTTCTGACTTCTCCGGAAGCGAAAGAAGCGTGGCAAAAATTAGTAGATCTCGTTACGGTGGAAAAAGTAACAGATACGAAACACATTACTGCAAAAATGCCGACAGAGCAGTATTTCTTTGCAAACAAAGCGGCTCAATTAGTAAAAGGTTCCTGGGCATCTGCAGTTGGAGATGATTTGGAAAATGAAAATTGGAAATATGTATTTATGCCTCCTGTAAAAGGCGATATTCCATATTTTGCAGTTGAATCAGGCTGGGGATATGTTGTTTCTGAAAACAGTAAAAATAAAGATACCGCGTGGGATTTCGTAAAATATTGTATGGAACCTGAAAATGCAAAAGAGTTTAATTTGGGAACAGGAACAGTTGCGTCCTTAAAAGCGATTATTGATGATGAGGGTTATCAGTCGGATGAAAGAAATGTAAGAGTGAGCGATCAGTATCAGTATTTACAGTATGCAAGAAGCGTAGGACCTGTTCAGGATATGGACTTTGTTAAGAAAACTTTATTAGATACATTTACAAAAGCGGCATCTGGAAGTATTGGTACAGATGAAGCGTTGGAGGAAATGGAGACAAGTATCAATAACCATATTCAGGAATTATTGAAACAGGCAAAATAAGTATTTAAGAGGAGACGTTTGTCTCCTCTCAAACTGATTGGAGGAGTGGCGGTGGAAAAAAAGACAAGCAGATTAAAACGTCTTCAAAGACGATTTATTGTATGTGGACTTACTCCGATAATGCTGCTGTTTTTTATATTTTCTGTAGTTCCTATCATATTCAGCATTGTAATGTCATTTTATAATTATAATGGATTTCCGGGAGCTCCCTTTGTGGGACTGGCGAATTATAAGATGTTATTTCAAGATCCGGAGTTTTTAGGAGCGCTTAAAAATACAGTAGTATTTGTTTTAGTCGCAGTAGTTTTAAATATTTGTATTTCCACATTTTTAGCGGTATTGATTAAATCACTTCGAAAAAAAGGGGCAAGAAGCTTTTTTCGTGGCTGGATGTTTTTGCCGGCAGTAGTGCCGATTGTTGCAGTGTGTTATGTTTGGTTGATTATGTTCGATCCTGCGAACGGAGTTTTAAATCAGGCACTGATGGCACTTGGAATGGATCATCCGATTAACTGGTTAAATGATCGAGAACGGCTTTGTTTAGTATTGTACTGGTTACGCTTTGGTGCGATTTGGGATACAATTTGGTCATATTGATGTCAGGGTTAGATAATATACCGAATATGTTTTTAGAAGCGGCTGAAATTGACGGGGCAAACAGTATACAGAAATTTTTTAAAATTACATTGCCTTTGATGTCGAGGAATATGCTTTTTGTTGTCATTATGACATGCATTTCGTATTTTCAGGTTTTTGCTCAGGTGCAGATTATGACGCAGGGAGGACCGGAAAACCATACGAATGTCATAGGATTAAATATCTATAATTATGCGTTCAGATATTCGCAGATGGGATATGCATCGGCGATGGCAGTTGTGTTGCTTGGTATTATATTAATAGTATCATTAGTTCAGTTAAAAGTCGGAAAGCAAGACTGGGAATACTAGGAGGTGTCGAAGGTGAAAAAGCTTGTGCGAATAGGGAAAATTATTATTTTAGCAGTTGCCTTTATAGTTGTTGCATTTCCGTTTTTTTGGTGTTTGATGCTGTCTTTCAAAAGCAATGCGGAAATTATGAGTATACCGACAACATTTTTCCCATCAGAATGGATCGTATCCGGATATAAGAAAGTATTGACTGAAGCCCCATTTATGACCTGGCTGTGGAACAGTTTGTTTTCATCTGTCGTATCAACAGCTATCGTAGTATTTACGAGTTGTCTTGGGGGATATATTTTTGGTAAATTTAATTTTAAGGGGAAAAATTTTCTGTTTGTTTGTGTGTTGATTACGATGATGGTTCCTTTTCAGGTAACGATGATTCCCACATATATCATTTGCAGCAAGTTGAATATTTTAAATTCTATGTCAGCGCTGATTATACCTTTCATGGTATCGGGATTTGGAATCTTTTTGTGTCGTCAATTTGCGGAAAGCATTCCGAATGATATATTAGAGGCGGCTAGGATCGATGGGGCAGGGGAATGGAGAATCTTTTTTGGCATTGTAATTCATACGATCAAACCTGCAATCGCGGCACTGTGCATTTTTATATTTATGGGAAGATGGAATGATTATTTGTGGCCGTTAATAGCGATTGTAGATGAAGATAAAATGACGTTGCCGCTGGCGTTGAATTTCTTTAATTCCAGCTTGTTAACGGATTACTGTACTTCGATGAGTGCGGGTGTTTTGGTTATGATACCGATTATTATTATATATTTTATTTTCCAAAAGCAGTTTATAGAAGGAATTACAATGACTGGAATTAAATAGAAAGGGGACTGGAGAGAATGAAAAAAGAGTTTTTTAAATTTGTTTTTTTGGGTGCGGGAAGCTCTGTTTTTACAATGAGACTTGTGGGAGATATTCTGAAAGAAGATACTATAAAAAAGGGGCATATCGCACTTGTGGATTTGGATGAAAAGCTGCTTAGAGAGACGGAAGAAGCTGTGAAAGAGCTTGTTGCATTTTCGGGTCAGGAATTTGAAGTTACAGCACATATTGACTATAAAGAGCGCTGCCGGGAACGGATTATTTGTTTAATACGATTGCAACAGGAGGGTACGAGCGTTGGAAGAGTGACATAGAGGTGTCGACAAAACACGGAGTACTTCAGTCGGTTGGAGATACAATAGGTCCGGGCGGGATTATTCGAGCATTAAGAACGATACCGGTCATCCTTGATGTTGCTAAAACAATGGAAGAGATCTGCCCGGATGCATGGATAATTAATTATGCCAATCCCGAGGGGGCAATCTGCCTTGCGCTTCAGAAATATACAAAAATTAAGAATTTCGGTTTATGTCATGGAACGCCGGATATGGCAAAACAACTTGCAGAAGAAGTTTTTAAAGTTCCGATAGAAAGATTTACATATCGTGCCGCAGGAATTAATCATTTAACGTGGTTTACGGATATGAAGATTGATGGCAAAGACGTTTATCCTAAGTTACATGACAAATTAAAAGAGAGCGGATTTGATAAAAAAGAACCTATTTCAAAGCAGTTATATGACATATATGGTTTATATCCGGCGCCCGGTGATCGTCATGTGGGAGAGTTTTTTCCGTATTACATGAAAGAAGAAGTTCTTATGGAACAGGATTATGAGTGGAAAAACAATGATTTTAAAGTTGTTGACGGTTGGAGAGAAGAGGCAAGAGTTCTGTTTGATGAAGTAAGGACAAAAAAAGAGGGATATGAAGAATTCCTGAAAGGCTCAGGAGAAACAGCGACTTATTTTATTCGTTCGCTTGCAACAGGAGATATTTCTGATGAAATGGTCAATGTGATCAACAATGGTTATATCGATAATGTCTCTTCGGGTATCATTGTAGAATTACCTACTTATATTGATGAGTTTGGGCTTCATCCGCAGAAAATCGGAAAACTTCCGGATGCGATTGCAGCACAGTGCGATCGCCTTGGGAGAGAATATCTGTTAATGGTAGAAGCGGCGGCAACATGTAATTATGAGCTTGCACGGCAGGCGATGTTTTTGGATCCGCTTGTATCTAATTGCAAATATCCGGAATTATTGTTAAAAGATCTTATCCGTGCAAATCTTGATTTGCTTCCGGAAGCTTGGGAAAAACATTGTTGAATGGAGGAAACGGGGTGTTCTTTTTAGGGATAGATGGCGGTGGAACGAAAACGGCCTTTTTGCTTATAAATGAAAATGGAGATATTATTGAAGCAAAGACGATTGCTACAGTATCTTACAAACATGTAGGAATGGACAATTCGATTGCGCTTTTAAAAGAAACGGTTCACGAAATTTTGAATGACCGGGAAGCGTACATTTGTCTCGCTCTTCCTAACTGGGGAGAGTCGAAAGACGGTGATGGTGAATTTTTGTCCCGTATTAAAGAAATAACAGAACTCCCTGTGAAAATTGTGAACGATAGTGTGGTGGGGTGGGCGGGATCCCTCGGATTATCTTCCGGGATTAATCTCGTTGCCGGCACCGGATCGATTGCATATGGAAGAAATGACGCGGGTGAGGAAGCTCGTGCCGGCGGATGGGATGAAAGATTTTCGGATGAAGGATCATGTTACTGGCTTGGTATGAAATCTTTAGAACTTTTTTCAAAAGAAAGCGATGGAAGGGCGGAAAAAGGCGCTCTTTTGGAGATTTTTCGGAATAGATTTGAGTTAAAATGTGATTTTGATATTATTGATATTTTTAATCGGCGGTACCGAAATGATCGAACGAAAATAGCAGGCCTTCAAAAATATTTGTTAGAAGCTGCCCAAAAAGGAGATTTGGAAGCTGTGAAAATGTATGAGATTGCGGCGGATGAGTTGGCAATGATCGTTGGTTCCGTATACCGGAAGTTGAAATTCGGCGAAGGAACACTTGTATCTTATTCAGGAGGTTTGTTTCATGCAGGAGAGTTTATATTAGGCCCGTTACGAGAACAGTTGAAAACAGAAGCGTCCGGTTATGCGCGCCTAAATATACGCCGGTAGAAGGCGCCTCTTTGTTAGCGGCGGAGATGTTCGATGGTGAAAAACAATACATAGAGGCGATTAGAAGAGGATTTGACATAAAGTAGAGAGGAACGTTCAATTATCATCTTGAAGGGGCGCTCGAAAACATATACAAAAAAATAAGAATCTCCCATGGAAGATCAAGTATCAAAAATGTTGATTTCTGTAGGAGATTCTCTTATTTTAAGATTTAGCAGCTAAAAAACAGTATTTACTGACAGCTCCTTTTTACGTGGTGAGCGTCTGTCAATCTTGGAACGTACTTTTGGCGCTTCTGATGATTGCAATGATCACCTTAGAGCATTTTTACAAAGGTGATAAAACAAGCTGAGGATTGTCGGCAATCTCTCCTTCAGGGGAAATGATCCACTGACCGTCTTTTAATTCGGATCTGTAGTCAGTTCCGTCTTGTCCTGTAAAAGGATCGCTGAAAATAAATTCCAGCTTATTATAGTTATCTGAAAACTCAATCAGACCTTCTGTCAGTACTTCGTAGTTAGAATCGCCGATTTTTTCAGGTTTTCCTATTCTCAATCGGTTTCCTTCTGTTAAAATAATATACAGTTCGTTGGCGTCGTATGTTTCATTGTTGATTACAAATTGGTCAGGACCGGATGCTATAGTCCATGCCTGGTTATATCTGCTAAAATCTTTTGCAGGATCATATTTGTCAGCGGCGCTGCTGCGTACAAAACAATCAGTAGTGTAATCTAGGATCATAGAGTCAGAAGTAAATAACGCAAAATGATCATCTGAAAGTTTCACATATCCTTTTTCTTCGTTTTGGACGTCTTTTGATGTCATTACTAAATAGTTGTTTTCGTATGTGTACGTTCCTTTGGCTGTTTGTTCATCATTCCAAACGACAAAAGTTCCGTCTTTTTCAATTTTCACTTGTATACCGTAACTAAGATCGATCCATGATCCGATCAGAGGCGTATCGCCATCTTGTACATCAGATGCTTCGTCCGATGCGGTGTCTTTATTTGCTGTATCTGTTGTTTCGTTCGCAGATTTGTCTGTGGAGTCTGTAGGTTCTTTGTCTGAATTTCCGCAACCTGAAATGCTGCTGATTGCCAGTGCTGTTGATAAAAAGACAGACATCCATTTTTTTAAGTATTTTCCTTTCATGATCTGTTTTCCCCCTTGTTTGATATAAAAAGTTTTAACGGTTGTTGTAAATAAGTATATCATCATTTATGAGATATTAAAAAGGAAAAAGGTGCGCTTGTAATATTGGATAAATGGCTTATGAAGTCTAAGAAACAATTAGAAGACGGCTTATTTCGGATGGAAGAGTTGATCGGGGGCGCTGCGGATGAATAAAGTTTTTGCGAAAAATGGATGGGATAATTAAGCATAAAAAAACGAGAAACCTTAGATTTAATAAGGTTTCTCGACTTTCGTCAGCAATGCGGAAGAAGAGACTTGAACTCTCACAGGATAAACTCCCACTAGAACCTGAATCTAGCGCGTCTGCCATTCCGCCACTTCCGCTCGACAAATGATATTTTATCATAAGAAAAGATGTTTGTAAAGTGTTAAATTTGTATTTGTATTCTGTTTTTTCTTGTCTGTTTTTGTATGATCAGCCGGGGGATTCTCAAAATTTTATGAAAACCGAATGATTTACGTTTGATTTAGGGAGTCTACGCAGCGTAGACCGATGGAAAATGAACGTGTATTGTAAAATTTTCATAGTTTGATATGATTAGGTCAGTAAAATATTTTACTTTCTGCGAGACGATGCGGAAGGAGGAACAAAATGCAAGAAAGAAAAAACAGTGAAGCAGGAAATGAAAAAGAAGTTGACTATGGGAGAAAAAGCGGACAGGATAATACATCGGAAAATGTAATAGAAAACAGACCGGAGAAAAGAGTAAAAAATAAAGGAGGAAATAAGACAGGAGAATTTATTGCGCGAAAGAGAAAGGAACGCGGAATGACTCAGAAGGAAATGGCAGAGCTGCTTGGGGTTACGAATAAGGCTGTGTCAAAATGGGAGACAAGTCAGGGAATGCCGGATATCGGAATCCTCCTGAACTTGGAAAGGCGCTTGGAGTGACAGTTGATGAAATTTTAATGGGAGAACAGATTGAACAAGAGAAAAGAGCGGAAACTGCCGTATCGGATGAGGATAAGAAGCTTTTGGAAATTGTGTTGGAGCGAGCCGAAAGAAAGGCGGAAACGATTCGGATCACATGGAAAGATGTTTTTGGCTGTCTGCTAATCTTGTCTGCGGTGGGTTGATCATAGTGCAGATTTGGACTCTGACTCAGGGAAGAGAACTTGGATTGATCTATATAAGGAATGTAACTCCATATGTGATAAACGCGGCGGCAGTTTTCCTTTTTGGGGCCGGCGGCATGTGCATTGAAAAACTCCGCCCGATATGGAAAAGAAAATCTGTTATTGCAGTAACGGCGATTTTATTAGCTGCAGGAATTGAGGTTTGTCCATTTTGTTTTCTAAAGCAGAGGGAAATCGTTGATCTTGCACCTGATTTTTCAAATACAATGTGTCTGAAAATTGATGAAAACGGAAGAGCGGTTTTTTATCGGCAGCGGGGGCTGCTGTTCGGAGCGCAGTCTGATGTATTTCCGTTTACTGTGAAAGATGATGTGAAAGTACAGTGGCTTGAAAACGATGTGTGTGCTCTTACATATGAGTCGCCGGAAGATGATCAGGTGCATCAGTTTGTGGCGACTTACGGAGACAGAAATGAAGCGGTATCTTATTATTATGTGGCAAATGTGGCTTATGGTACATGGATGCCGGAAGACCGGGGAGAAAATTATAAGTTGGAAGTAGGAACAGGAGAAAACGGCGGAATCGATATTGAAACACCGGAAGGTAAAGAGCATTATGAACCGGAAGAATGTCTTCAGTATGGAACGCTTGCAGTTGTATTTCCCAGTGATGATCCGAAATGGACGCTTGTGTTAAATAAAGACTGCGTAGTGGAAGCGGGAGGAAGCCGGATAGAAGAAGGCGGAACAGTTACTTTGTGCAAAGTAGCGATGGAAAAAACAGCTCCGATCATTATGCATTAGAGAAATCCATTTGGAATGAAAGGATGGAATGTCAAAAAGAGTAAATCAGATTCGGAGCGCTTAGAATAGAGAGGAGAAAATATGGGAATGAACAGAAAAACAGGACGAGGCGCAAAATTTCTTATTGTGTTTGTTGTCATAGTGATCATAATGGCAGCAGTTACATTTTTTGCAGGAAAGTATGCTTATCATTTGTTAAGGGAGTACATAGAATATGCGTCGAAACAAAGTACGGAAGTGGTTTTAGAAAAAGACGGACTGAAAGGAATGATCGAATGGATGTCTGAGAAAGAAAAAAGAGAAACTTCCGAAAAAATTTCTTGTTTCCGATATCGAGGCAGAGTTGTGGAAAAACGGAGAAGTGTACGACTTTGCGTTTAATATTCAAGAATTTGACGAATCAGATGAATACATGAAAGATATTTATTACAGGTATGACAGCAGAGAAGGAAAGCTTAGTAAAACAGAAAATGTAAACGAGGCGTTTCCGACTGAGTATGACCCGAATGCAGAAGTGGATTATTTGGACAGCCAGATAAAAATGCTCCCGCTAATGGCGCAGATGAAGGAGTTGGATTTTGACAGATATGTCGTGGAATACAGTCAGGACAGACGGCTTCAAGATGTGGATGTAGTGATAGACGGAAGAGACGGAAACGGATTTTCCGTGCTGACACAGAAAGAATATCAGCAGGGAGCAGGAGGGGCAAGCGACGGAAGTTCGCAGGTTGTGATCTCTCTGACTGACGGTGGAGGAGTGATGGGAGAGAGGATCGAATATATCTGTGCTCCGGCAGATGAAAATGCGCTTGTCGGTCAGACGGAGACAGTGATGCAGACCGATTATTATTTCAGGGGAGAGGAACTTATGCTGACAGATGACAGTGGGGAAACATGGGTTGCAAGCGGTTTGACGACAAAGCAGTTGGAAGAAACGAAAGCGGTATACGGTCAAGGAAATATGATTCCGGAGAACAGTGTTTACGCAGACGGAAACGGAATGTTTGCAGTATTTTGGGGCGAGACCCCGACGCTTCATGTCTCAAAAGATGACGGTGAGACTTGGACTGATTTTGTATTTCAGGAGGAGTATCCGAGACTATGCACTTCGAGAATTGTTCGTTTTCTTGATCCTGAAAACGGATATGTAGGTCTTGGAACAGACTGGTCAATGGGAACCGGCGGGGCTACTTACATCGGCTGGACGCATGACGGCGGCGCAACTTGGGAGACAACACCTGTAGCTGTGGAAAACGGATGGATTTTGTCGGGACTTGCATTTGCCGATCAGTCAGCCGGGATGCTTACGATGGATGAACAATTTGGAGAAAATTCGTGGCCGCATGTACTTGTGACAGAAAACGGCGGGGCGTCATTTGCGGAAATAGAGCTTCCGTGGGATACTGTTTCGGAAGAAGTGATGTTTCTGAATAAAGTGGACAGTTTGAAATATGAGAATGGAGTTTATTACTTAACCCTCGGTCAGGGGGAGTATGGAAATAAAAAAGCTGATTTTACAAGTACAGATTTGAAGAGCGGATGGAAATTTGAAAAAAGCTATATAGGAACAGTTCATTTGAATGGATAGGGGGGCATAAAAATATCGCATCTTAAATGACAGGTTTAAGATGCGATATTTTAAGTTGTTATTAAACATTTTTATTCCATTATTTCATAATCTTCTTTTTCTGCTAAATCAGATTGGAGGTTTTGAAGGTACTCATTGCAGCTGTTCAAGTGTTCTGTTTCGTGTTCTGATTCTGAGTAGATGGTTGCAGCGTTATTTAAGTAATCTTGTTTTACGGAGTTTAAATATTTCTCAATCGGTAGATTGATTTTATAAACTTCAAATTCGTGTTGCCAATATTCTTCTTCAGAATCGAACTGATTAATTAAAGCTTGTGCTTCGTCTTTATTTGTTGCTCCGTTTATGATCTCTTTTAATTCATCCAAATATGCCCAAACTTCCTCATCGGTTACAGAATAGCCTTCTGAAATTGCCTTTTGATATGTAGCATCACGTTCTAACATATATTTAATTGCTTTTTCGCGAGCAGTAGATTCGGTATATCCGGCTAAAATGTAAAATTCGGTAGCCTGTTCAATATCGTCTTTTGTAATAATTCCACCTGATTTCCCTTTTGCAAAAATAGAATTATCACTTTTTTCCTTATGAGATTTAAATAACTGTCCGACTTTTTCCATGATATCAATATTGGACTCAAATGATGTGGCATATACAGATATTGATCCTATGATTAAAATAACAAGTAATGATGTAGCTATTAGTATTCGTTTTTTCATAATTGACTCCATTTCTTTGCTTTTTAATTAGCAATTTTAAATTTTTAAGGGTGATCACAAAATTATTTTGTTGCTAATGGTATGGTTGCTGAGTTTGAGTAGGCCATAGGAATTCCATCTGGACAGGTTAATAAATATGTGATTTGTCCTTTGTAGGTAGTGTTTTTAGGATAATATTTTACTGTAGTGTTAAAATAGTACCATCCCCATTCCCACTTGCTAGTATCTACCAACAAATCGCCTTGTTGGAACGGTGATATAATAACTTTGTTAGTTCCATCCGTATGTAATGCGTTAGATACATCTACAGAAATATTGTTAGCTCCAGCGCCAGATCTTTTTATCATATAAAATTTTTGACGAAATGGAAATGCATTCTGTGTATTAGTGGAAGAATAATAAGATTCGTAATAGTCTAATTCTATGTCCACTACATTCCATCCATTATCGGGTATTGCAAAAACATGTTGATCTTGAACTACGCTTCCTTTTTGCAATGACTGACGTTTGGTTTGAGTTTCTAAGTGCGTTGCATGGCTTGTGATGAGTGGAGAGTAAATTAACATAGCAAATAAAATTGGAATTAATGTAGTTTTTTTAAAAAATTTTTCATATCTGTTCCCTTCCTCGTACATCAAATATTTAAAAGTAGTGAATTTAATGAAAACTAAAAGTAAAGTTTTCATTGGCATAACTCTTTATAGAATTCTTTTTTAATTCTAATAGGTTGCTTTGTTTATAGTTTTTTAATTTCTCTAAATATGCCCAAAACTTTTCGTCAGTTACATCATAAACTTTTGCGATTGCTTTTTGATAAGTATCATCACGTTCCGATATATATGTGATTGCTTTTTCACGGGCTGCAGATTCTGTATGACCCGCTAATGTGTAAAAATCAGTGATTTGTTCAATATTATCTTTCGCAATAAATTCTTCTGATTTTTCCTTTGCAAAAATAGGGGAATCAGTTTCTACTTTATGTGATTGAAAGAACCGACCGACTTTTTTATAATTGACTCCATTTTTTCGCCTTTTATTAAGAGGAATTTAAAACTTATAACCTTTTATGGCAAACTAAATAAAAATTCCAATGGTATCACTCCTTATGATATATTTCTTGAGGCAACATAACGATTAGTTAAAAATATTTTTGGTTAGGGTGATTGACTTTGTGTTGCTGTCAATTTATTTGAGAGTTTGAATAGATGATATTTTTTCTCCTTAATTATAACACTATTTTTACTCTTTTTTTTGAAATGTAACAAAATGCATAGGTTATGGTAATAACTTACATGTTTTAGATGTTTGTCATCGCTTTTCTTTTGGTCAAGGAGTCTTTATAGTATTATATAAAATCTCCATTCTTACTTGAAGGATGGAGATTTTTAAAAGTAATTAAATGGCAGTGTATACAATTTCTCCGCCGCATACAGTCATTTTCACTTTCCCGTACAATTCCCAGCCGATAAACGGTGAATTTGACGACATGGAAGCGAAGAATTCAGGAATCCATTTTGCTTCGGGATCGAAGATCACGAGGTCGGCAGGAGCGCCCTTTTCGATTTTTCCGCCGTCTAAATGATACAGTCTGGCGGGATTGATCGTCATTTTTTCGAGAAGCTGCATAAGTGACAGATGCCCTTTGCGTACAAGAGAAGTGATCCCGAGCGCCAGTGATGTTTCCAAACCGATGATTCCGCTTGGAGCGGCAGTGATGGAGCGTTCTTTTTCTTCTTTGCTGTGCGGGGCATGGTCTGTTGCGATAATATCGATCGTTCCGTCGGCGAGTCCGGCGATGATTGCCTGACGGTCAGCTTCGGAGCGAAGCGGCGGGTTCATCTTTGCAAGTGTTCCATATGTCAGAACAGCCTCGTCTGTCAGTGTGAAATGGTGCGGCGTTGCTTCCGTGTGAATATTTGCGCCGAGTGATTTAAAGTGGCGGATAATGTCTACGGAACGTCCCGAGCTGATATGCTGCATAACAACGTCGGCGCCTGAATGCAGCGCGATCATGCAGTCTCTTGCGACGAGGGATTCTTCGGCGATAGAGGGAGAACCGTAAATGCCGAGCTGTTCAGACACCGCGCCGTGGTTGACGCCGTTGTTTTTAATAAATGACGGATCTTCTTCATGAAGGCTGATCGGTACGTTTAGCTGTTTGGATTTTTCCATTGCCTCGTATAAAAACGCGGCGTTTTTCAACGGAATGCCATCGTCGGTAAATCCGCATGCTCCGGCAGTTTTCAACGCTTCCATGTCGGTCATTTCTTCGCCGCGCAGTTTATGAGAGACGGAAGCGGCCTGATAGACGTGTATTTTTTCGTCTTTCGCTCTTTCTAAAATATCTGTTAAAGTTTCTGTATTGTCTACGACCGGAGACGTATTTGCCATACAGATGACAGAAGTAAATCCTCCTGCGGCGGCGGCCTGTGAACCTGTGTGGATATTTTCTTTGTAAGTAAATCCGGGGTCACGGAAATGGATATGCGTATCGATAAGTCCCGGCGCGACAGTCAGACCGGCGGCATCTGTTACCTGCTCGTTTGGGGCAGGTGAAAGAGTGTTTCCGATTTCTGTAATGATCCCGTTTTTGATTCGGATATCGTAATTTCCAGATTTTTTAGTGGCAGGGTCTATAAGAAAACCGTTTTTAATAAGCATGAAAAAACCTCCTTGAATATAAGATTGCTGTAATAATTATTATGCGAAACAAAGACGCGTAACGGAAATAAATGGATTCATATGTAATCATATATAAGTGAAAAACGCATCTGTATATAGGTAAAGTATAAAGGAAGAATAAGAAAGAGACAAGAGAATAAAAAGGAGCAGTGTTATAAAACCGGATATAAAAAACTGCCGCATCCTGATCGTGAACATATCATAGATATCAGGAGCGGCAGTATGTGAATTAATTTTTGCGGTAGAGGTGACGCGGGATACCGTCAACCATTACCGGAGATACATCACCTTGAATGAGCGGGCGTACATATGAAACAAAATCGTCGGTTACATAAGATCCGTCTTCTGTAACCCATTCGCGCGGAACGACTTTTTCGTCGTTTGCAATCTTATGCACATCTTTTACTTCTGTTCCGCATTGATACGGATCGTCGGAAAGACGCTGGAGAACGACCATCTTGCCGGAATCTCCTTCATCCGCAGCTTTTACTGCCGCGCCGCCTACCTGATAAGCTTCGAGAATATCGACTCTGGAAGCGCAGTGGGAAGCGGAGCGCTGCAACGTGCTCAATTCGATCGCACGGGTTTTGCAGCCGAATTCTCCGGCGATATAGCTTGCGAGATAGTTCGCAGTTCCCGAAAGCTGTTTGTGACCGAACGCATCGACAAAATCAACGCTTTGTCCGAGTTCGCATACATATCTTCCGTCGGCGAGACGGATTCCCTCCGAAACGGCGACAACAACCGACGGTTTTTTCGCCAGAAGATCTTTTACTTTTTCGCTGAAAGCTTCGATATCAAAAGGAAGTTCAGGCAGATAGATAAGATCTGGTCCCAAACAGTCCTCGCCCTTTGCAAGAGCTGCCGCTCCGGTCAGCCATCCGGCGTTTCTTCCCATGATCTCAACGATAGAAACAAGCCCTTTTCCATATTCAAGGCAGAAGCTGTCGCGGATGATTTCTTTTACAGATGTTCCGATATATTTTGCGGCGCTTCCGTATCCCGGAGTGTGGTCTGTAAGAGCAAGATCGTTGTCGATCGTCTTAGGGCATCCGATAAATCGGGTGCGGTAACCTGTTACAATGGCGTAATCAGAAAGTTTTTTGATCGTATCCATTGAGTCGTTTCCGCCGATGTAAATAAAGGCTTCAATGTCAAGCTTTTCGAGAATTGAAAAGATTTTTTCGTATACGTCTTTATTCTCGTGGATCTCAGGCAGTTTATAGCGGCATGATCCGAGGAAAGCCGCAGGGGTTCTTTTCAAAAGTTCTGTATCAAGATCGTTCGTAATGTACTCGGACAAATCAATGTAACGCTCTTGAAGGAGTCCCTGAATGCCGAAAAGCATACCGTATACTTTGTTTGCGCCTCTGTCTTTGGCAGTGCGGTATACTCCCGCGAGACTTGAGTTGATTGCCGCTGTCGGACCACCGGATTGTCCGACAATTACATTTCCTTTCATGATGAAGTACCTCCGTTCTGTATGTTTGCCCGCAGGTTGTTGCTGCGGACGGATATACAATTATTTTAGTGCATAATGACTAATTTGTAAACAAAAAAATCAAAAACATAGGCAAAATAACGAAAATGACAAAAAGTGATACATTATAAGAAAAATTGCGGAAAAGATGTTATGCTGTTAAAATACAGGATAAATCAGCGCTGATATTTTGCGGCGCGGAAAGAGAGGCTTGGTATGAAAAAATATGATTATCTGATCGTCGGTGCGGGATTATACGGCGCAGTTATGGCATATGAGCTTGGAAAAAAGGGAAAGTCATGTCTTGTGATCGATAAACGAGATCACATTGCCGGAAATATTTACTGTGAAGATGTAGAAGGGATTCATGTGCATAAGTACGGAGCGCATATTTTTCCATACGTCTGATAAAAAAATATGGGATTATATAAATCAATTTGCGGAGTTTAATCACTATATTAATTCTCCGGTAGCAGTTTATAAAGACGAGTTGTATAATCTGCCGTTTAATATGAACACATTCAGCAGGATGTGGGGAATAAAAACACCGGAAGAGGCAAAGAAGATCATCGAAAGACAACGAAAAGAGTCGGGGATAACAGAACCGAAAAACCTTGAGGAGCAGGCGCTTTTCCTCGGTGGGAAGGATATTTACGAAAAACTGATCAAGGGATATACAGAGAAGCAGTGGGGAAGAAAATGTACGGAACTTCCGGCATTTATCATTAAGAGGCTTCCGTTTCGTTTTGTGTATGACAACAATTATTTCAACGACAGATATCAGGGAATCCCGATCGGCGGCTATACTCCGATCGTGGAAAAAATGCTTGAAAAAGCGGATGTTCTTACGGGAACAGACTTTTTTGAATTTCGTGCTCAGAATGCGGATATTGCAGACAAGATCATATTTACGGGGATGATCGATGAATATTTTGGTTACAGACTCGGAGCGCTTGAGTATCGTTCGGTGAGATTTGAGACGGAGACACTTGACTGTGACAATTATCAGGGGAATGCGGTTGTCAATTATACCGATGGTGAAGTGCCTTATACACGTGTGATCGAACATAAGCATTTTGAGTTCGGAAAGCAGGAGAAAACTGTGATTTCACGAGAATACTCCTCGGAGTGGGCAGTTGGAATGGAGCCTTATTATCGGTCAACGACGAAAAAAACAACGCTTTATATGAACAGTATAAAAAACTGGCGGACGAAGAGGAAAACGTGATTTTCGGCGGAAGACTCGGGAATTATAAATACTATGATATGGATAAAGTGATCGCAGCGGCTCTTGAACAGCTTGACCGGATTGTGTAGACGTAAGAAAGAGACAAAAGAAAAAGGCAAAAAAGCAAAAGAAAAAAGATAATGCAGACACTTGCTTTTCTGTATAAATTCAAGTAAGATACAAATACTTATTAAATGAGTCTGATTCAAGACACATCTTTTACGGCAGTTGTTTCGCCGGATTTCGCCAAGAATAATAAGCTCATTCGGGAACGGGGCAGGAGGGACGCCCCGCTTCCGGTTATGTGCACCCGATGAAAAAGTGAATATGGAAAAAATGAATGCAGTGAACTTGGAAAAAATGTATGAAGTATTGAAATTTGTCGAATACGGAGGTTACTGCCGCAGAAGCATGGATTGTGTACATGGTATGCTGCTTATCGATCGTATGAAGAATGAAGCGGTCGTCGATAAAGCAGTTTTATTTGGATGGTTCCGAAAAATGGCAGTCTGTGCAGAGCAGTATGAGCGATGCGGTGAAGGACAGAATTATAAGTATTTGAATCCGTATGGAATTGTGTTGTCTGATGAAGGAGAAGTGTTGTTTCTGGATACAGAATCGAGAGAAAATGCCGAGGTGATGAAGCAGATGCAGAAAAGAGCTGTCAGAAGTCATTTTATCAGACCGGTATACGAAATGGATACTTGCGGCAGCAGAGAGCCTGATCTGTTTGGATACGGGAATACGCTTCGTTTTATGCTGGCATATATGAAAGTAGTTCCGGCGCTGACAAAACGGGAAGAAATCCGTCTTTTTCGTATATGTGGGAAATGCATCGGAGAGACAAGAAAAAAATACAGCTCGTTTCTGCAAGTTTTAAAAGAACTTCCTACAGTGAGGAACAAAACAGAAAAGACAGACAAAAAGCGTGTCGGAGTATGGTCGGGAATCGCGGCAGGTGCGGCGGGATGTATTTTGGCGGCGGTTTATATGGGAGACGCTCACACAGATCTGGCTGTATCGAACGGAGAAAAGATTACAGGGGAGGATATAAAAACAGATACGGGAACAGATATAGAAACAATAGAAACAGATGTAGAAACGACAAAAACAGGCTCAGAAACGACAGAACCAGGTGTGGAAATGACAGAAACAGATATGGGCAAAGATAAAAGAGCAAACAGAGAAGCGGAGGTGCGGTCAGATAGAGACGGAGATACAGAAAACGAGGAAAGAAAAAAAGATACGGCAGATGCGGATGAAGTGAAGAAAAATGTGACAGACGAGAGTGGAAAAACAGATGCCGCTGCGGAATGGATGGAATTGTATTTGGATCAACATACGGATAGTGGAAATCAAAAGGCGATAGAGATAGGGGAAAAAGCGAGATTGTCCGTTTTGTGGAAACTGGCCGATGCTTATGAGCGGTCGGGAATGAAGACGGAGCAGATTCAAACATACGGTCAACTGATCGAATGGGAGCAAGATCCGATACAATTAGAAGAGGCCGGCGTAAGAAAAATGAAGCTGGAAGCAGCGCAGGGCGATTATAAACAAGCGGCGGAGACCGGGAAGAAAGTTTTGGAACGGATTGAGGCGTCGGAAAAAATCACAAAGATGCTTAAAGGGTATGAGTTATATAAAGGCGAAGAAGGAGAATCGTAAGCGTCAGAGTGAAAATACGAAATATGGAGAAAAATAGTTCTGAAAAGGGAGGATGCCGGGTAATCAATATGATTCCCGGCATGTATTATGAAAAAGTTTATGCAAAAACAACTTGTAATCACCTTTAATTCGGTAAGCTTAGTATATGCGATATAAATGAAGAAAACGTGAGGAGAAAATGAAAGAATTTAAAATAATAAATGAACAAAATATGAACATCCCGCTTTAAGAAGAGAAAAGAAAGTAAAAAGACCGATGGGGGAGCCATCGGTCTTTTGAGGGGAGTATAAATAATTAATAAGGGGTTGTAGAAAATAACCTTTCTACAAGAGACAGTATAATATAGGAAAATGGAAAAAGCAAGCAAAAAATTAAAAAATTGAACAAAAATATTTGAAAAATTTAATAAAATACAAAGAAAAACACAAATAAAAAGAGGAATAAAAAAATAATAAGGAGAAATACTAGTTTTGAATCAAAAAAACAGGAGGAAAATACAATGGCAAAAAACTACAGTAATGCAAACAATTCAGACAAAAACGCACAGTCAAAAAACGGAGCTTTCTCTTCTTATTCAGAGTCACAGAACAGCAGCAAAAATTGCGATAAGAACACAACAAAAAATGCAAGCAGAAATGCAAGTAAAAACGCAAACAAAAATGCAGATAAAAACAGCGCAAAGTCTGCTATGAGCTACGGCGGAAATAAAAACTGTGGTAAGATCAGAGACGCGTTTGACGAATCTGACAAATACTAAAGATTAGGTGAAAAACATCTCGTATTTACAGAATACGATGTGAAATGTTTTATTCGGTAAAATAATAGTAAAACAATGGCAGGGCGGAGTAAACTTCAACTTTACTCTGCCCTGTTTTTATAGTAATATTGTAGGAAGAAAAAGGTAAGGACGGATAAGTTCATGGATAAAATAGAATGGATAGCCCCTTGTCACTTTGGTTTGGAATCGGTACTCAAACGAGAGGTTGAACAACTCGGATACGAGATCGTACAGGTGGAAGACGGCAGGGTTACTTTTCGCGGAGGCGCGGAGGCTGTTTGCAGGGCAAACATATTTTTGCGGACTGCGGAGCGTGTATTGATGAAAGTCGGCAGTTTTCAGGCAAAGACATTTGACGAGCTGTTTGAGAAAACGAAGGAGCTGCCGTGGGAAAATTACATACCGAAAGACGGAAAGTTCTGGGTGGCAAAAGCGGCATCGGTAAAAAGCAAGCTGTTTAGTCCATCTGATATTCAGTCGATCATGAAGAAGGCTATGGTGGAAAGACTGCGGGGCAAATACGGGATCAAGTGGTTTGAAGAAACAGGCGCGTCTTACCCGGTGCGCGTGTTTCTTATGAAAGACACGGTGACGGTAGGGCTTGATACGACCGGAGTATCGCTTCATAAGAGAGGATATCGCCCGGTGGCGGGAAAAGCGCCGATCGCAGAGAATCTGGCAGCGGCGCTTATTATGCTCACTCCGTGGAAAAAAGACCGGATTCTCGTAGATCCGTTTTGCGGAAGCGGTACGTTTCCGATCGAGGCGGCGATGATCGCAGCAACATTGCTCCGGGAATGAACCGATCGTTTACGGCTGAGACATGGACAAATATCATTGCGAAAAAGTCATGGTATGAAGCAATCGATGAGGCGACGGATATGATAGACGACGATATAGAGACTGATATCCAAGGATATGACGCAGATGCATCTGTCCTTCGTGCGGCTCGCAGAAATGCAGAGGAAGCAGGGTTGGTCATCTGATTCATTTTCAGCAAAGGGAAGTAAAGGATCTCAGTCATCCGAAAAAGTATGGATTTATTATTACGAATCCGCCGTACGGCGAACGTCTTGAGGAAAAAGAAGCTCTTCCGAAATTATATAAAGAATTCGGAGACGCCTTTAAAAATCTGGATAGTTGGTCGGCGTATATGATTACAAGCTATGAGGAAGCGGAACGGTATTTCGGACGGAAGGCAGATAAAAACCGGAAAATCTACAACGGGATGCTGCGGACTTATTTCTATCAATTTCAAGGTCCAAGACCGCCGCGGAAAACGGTAAGAGAGCAGGGGATGGCATTATGAAAAGAAGAATTGTATTTGCAACGGGAAATGAAAATAAAATGAAAGAGATACGAATGATCCTTTCAGATCTGAATACGGAGATCGTTTCGATGAAAGAAGCGGGAGTGGATATCGATATTGTGGAAGACGGAATGTCTTTTGAAGAAAATGCAGAGATTAAGGCGAGATCGGTAGCGAGAATTCTTACAAACGATATTGTTCTTGCGGATGACTCCGGGCTGGAAATCGATTATCTCGATAAAGCTCCGGGAATTTATTCTGCAAGATTTGCAGGGGAAGACACATCCTATGATATTAAAAACCGTATTTTTCTGGATCGTCTGGAAGGGGTTCCGGATGAAGAGCGTACTGCGAGATTCGTATGTGCGGTAGCGGCTGTATTTCCTGACGGAAGCGTAGACGTAGTAAGGGAGACGATCGAGGGAAGGATTGCGCATGAGTCGGCGGGAACGCACGGCTTTGGTTATGATCCGATCTTTTATCTTCCTGAATATGGCTGTACAACGGCGCAGCTTAGCCCGGAACAAAAAAATGAAGTAAGTCACCGAGGCAAAGCGCTCTGTGCGATAAAACGCAAATTAAAAGGGAAAATCGGAGATGATTTATTATGAAAGTACTGATAGTCAGCGATACACACGGCAGACATACAGGATTAGACCGTGTTCTTGAAAAAGAAGGAAAGATCGATCTTTTTATTCATTTAGGTGATATAGAAGGCGGAGAAAGCTATATTAATTCGGTTGTGGAATGTGAGAAGCATATGGTAAGAGGAAACAATGATTTTTTCTCGGATTTGCCGCGGGAAGAGGAAATCGATATAGGTGGGTATAAAGCCTTTATTACTCATGGACATCCGTATTATGTGTCTTTGGATTCAGAGTATATAAGAGAGGAAGGCGCAGCTCGAAAAGTCGATATCGTGATGTTTGGTCATACACATAAGCCGTATTTTGAACAGAAGGATGGAATCACTGTGCTGAATCCGGGCAGTTTGGCATATCCGAGGCAGGAAGGCAGAAAGGGAAGCTATATGATTATGGAGATTGATCAGGAGGGAAAGGCTCATTTCAATCAGAAATACTTGGATTGACGGAATGTCCGGCAGAGTAAAAGACGGGAAATTGCGTGTAAAAACAGGATGAAATAAAAAGTCATTAAAAAAATAAAAAAATGCAAAAAAAATATTGACAATCTAAAAACCTTATAATATAATAGGCATTGCGCTACGGGAGAGACAGGAACGTAGGAAATGCCGGGGTGTGGCTCAGCTTGGCTAGAGCGCTGGTTTGGGACCAGGAGGTCGCAGGTTCGAATCCTGTCACCCCGATAAACTCTGCGGGTGTAGTTCAATGGTAGAACACCAGCCTTCCAAGCTGGATACGTGGGTTCGATTCCCATCACCCGCTTTTCCGTAGAAATACGGAGAGCCTTTTGAAAAGGGGATATTAAAATGAGTCTGTAGCTCAGCTGGATAGAGCAACGGCCTTCTAAGCCGTAGGTCGAGGGTTCGAATCCCCCAGGCTCGTTATGGTGGGTATGGTGCAGTTGGTTAGCGCGCCAGATTGTGGTTCTGGATATCGTGGGTTCGAGTCCCACTACCCACCTTTTCTTTTATAATTCAAACTGGCATGCAGTGTCAGAAATAAAGTCTTTAATGGCTATCGCCAAGCGGTAAGGCACAGGACTTGACTCCTGCATTCGCTGGTTCGAATCCAGCTAGCCCAGTTATCTCGGGAAGCTGAGAAGAAATAGTGAGGGCGTGTAGCTCAGTTGGTAGAGCACTTGACTTTTAATCAAGTTGTCCGGGGTTCGAATCCCCGCACGCTCACTGTGAAACAAGCGAATATGCTTGTTTTATTTTTTGTATAGGCGACGTGCTAAAGTCCGGGGATGCCCGGAAATTTGGAGGTTGCTTACAAAGTCCCGAGATATGCCTTTTGGCGTTTTCGGTGATCGAAATATAACATGCGGATGTGGCGGAACTGGCAGACGCGCTAGACTTAGGATCTAGTGGGAGACCGTGCAGGTTCGATTCCTGTCATCCGCACTACAAAAGCCGTAAC
>ENA-OQAA01000316-OQAA01000316.1-human-gut-metagenome-genome-assembly--contig:-NODE-316-length-34339-cov-3.143020_pt1 | contig 34339 bp, 43 predicted proteins | sample MGYA00242489_ERZ504515 | MGnify/ENA primary metagenome ERZ504515 (study PRJEB26092, sample SAMD00036237) | human gut metagenome | host: Homo sapiens | study: EMG produced TPA metagenomics assembly of... | reverse complement strand
CAGCCTCCACACCCCAGGATTCCACTGTCCAGACAGAGGTTGTAGCTTGGCGGCTGTCTCCCCACTTTTTGCTGGGTATAATAGTTTATAGATGCTGGAGCGTTTTTTATCGCTTTTGATAATCTGTTCCTTTGCCGCTGATTTCTGTAAGATTGTAAACTTTTGCCAGTCTGTGAATCCGTTTATCCAAATCTGCATGGATAAAGACACTGATTGCTCCCGGATACTCTGCCAGGGCATAATCAGCACAACGTCCTACCATAACACAGGATTCCTCCCGGGCAATTTTTTTGATGGTATCAAATTGTGCCAGAAATACCTTGTGGTTAATAGGCATATCTGCAAAGGCTGCTGAAGAATAGCCAAAAGAATAGGTGTCCATAACTAAAGAATATAAAAAACTGTTGGTGGGTTTTTCATCATGATGTTCAAACAGTTCATGACAGATTCCACTGTCTTTGGCTGCACGGTCCAGCAGCTCTTTGTCATAACATTTGATTCCCAATTCTTTGGCAAGAAGTTTTCCTACGTCACGTCCCCCGCTTCCTGTCTGACGACCTATGGTAATAACTGTATTTGCTGCCATACTCATACACTCCTTTCTAACATTCTTTCTTACATTTATTATAATTTATTTTACTCCAAATGTATATATTATTTAAAATTTTAGCAGAAGTTTTTGAAAATATTCCGGCAGCGGCGCAGTAAATTCCATATATTCCCCGGAAAGCGGATGCTGGAAACCAAGAACCATGGCATGAAGTGTTTGTCCGTGAAGCCCGGCAATCGGACATTTTTTGGTCCGTATACCTCATCACCAAGCAGTGGATGTCCAATACTGCTCATATGTACACGGATTTGATGGGTTCTTCCTGTTTCCAGTTGGCATTCCACATAGGTATAATTCCCAAAACGCTGCAATACCTGATAATGGGTAACAGCCGGCTTCCCGTTTCTTACGTGTACCGCCATTTTCTTCCGGTCTGTTGGATGCCTTCCAATATCCCCTTCAATGGTTCCAGAATCCACTGTAAGATTTCCATGAACAATGGCCCTGTATTTTCTGGTAATACTGTGTACCTTCAACTGTTCAGCCAGACTCTGGTGTGCAATATCTGTTTTGCATACCACCAGGCTCCTGTGGTATCCATATCTATCCGGTGGACAATACCTGGTCTCAAAACCCCGTTAATACCTGATAGCTGGTCTTTACAATGGTACATCAGTGCATTTACCAGAGTTCCTGTATAATGTCCGGGACTTGGATGCACCACCATCCCTTGGGCTTATTGACTACCAAAAGCTGGTCATCCTCATAAAGAATATCCAAAGGTATATTTTCTGCCTGAATATCCGGTTCCAGATTATCCGGAATCAGCACTGCAATTTCATCTTCTTCTGCACCTTATAGCTTGCCTTTTCCCTTTTGCCATTTACCGTAACGTTTCCGTCTTTTAACTGCTTCTGTAAAAAAGAGCGGGAGTAATCAGACATCACTTCCGCTAAATATTTATCAATCCGTACACCTGCATAAGAGGCATCTGCCTGTAAACATAGCTGTTTCATTCTGCTCACTCCTGCTCTTTGTTTTGTTTCCATTTTAAAAATTCAAAATCCTCTTCTTTGTAATAAAACATCACCAGCACAAAGAGAAGAATCATACTCACAGTCACATAAATGTCTGCCACATTGAAAATCGGGAAATCAATAGGAGAAAAATAAATAAAATCCACTACATAATTCAATCGCATCCGGTCAATCATGTTACCAAGACCTCCGGAAACAATAAAGAAGCAAAGGATTTTCAAAAGCAGGAACTTCTTTTCAGCAGGCAGTTTCCAAAGTACATAAAGAACGCCCAGAATGACCAGTCCTGTCAATCCCAAAAGAAGCCATTTCTGTCCCTGGAAAATGCCAAAAGCAGCTCCCCGGTTTTCCAGATATTGAAAATACAGCACATTGGGAATCAGGCAATCTCTGCCTGATCCTTTAAATGTTTCACTGCCAGAAATTTCGTATATTGATCAAGCCCTACCAAAAGAAGTATTGCTGCCAGAAGCTCCAGAAAATTTTTTATGCTGTGCTTTTTTGTTTTCATGCCTCTTCCTCCGCTAAAATACTCTGGATTCCCTCTAACAATTCCTCATCCGTAAGGGTTATGTCAATGACTGCATTTCCCCAGTCTTTTAACAGAATAAAACGAATCTGCCCTCCTGCCATTTTTTTATCTGACCTGGTTGTTTGCAAAATCTCTTCTTTCTTAAGCCCCTGAGTCCTCACAGGAAGTCCAAATGCCTGAAGCTGGTCTTTGATCTCTTCGTATTCTGTCTGGGAATCCAGCCTTTTTTCCAGGAGAGAAATGCCGAAGCAGCGCATCCAATGGCCACACATTGTCCATGAAGCAGGGAAAATTTTTCAGCTTTTCTACTGCATGCCCTATGGTATGTCCCATATTTAAAAGCGCCCGTTCTCCCTTTTCAGTAGGATCCTGTTCCACCACTGTTTTTTTAATGACACAGCTTCGGTAAATCATTTCCCCACAGGCTTGCGTCTCTCTGTCCAAAAGCTCCTTACTGTGCGCGCTAATCCACCGGCTATATTCTTTATCACGAATCAGTCCGTGCTTTAGCACTTCTCCCATGCCACTGGAAAATTCTTCTTCCGGCAGGGTTTTCAGGGTAGAAACATTCATGTACACCAGTAAAGGCTGATGAAAGGCTCCCACCATGTTTTTGTATTGTTTAAAATCAACTCCGGTTTTCCCTCCTATACTGCTGTCCACCTGGGAAAGCAGGGTTGTAGGAATCTGAATAAAATCAATCCCTCTTAAATAGGTAGCAGCCGCAAATCCGGTCATATCCCCTGTAACTCCACCACCTAAAGCAGCCAGCAAATCCTTTCGGTCAAAGTGGTTTTGAATCAAATGCTCATAAATCCCCTGAATCTGTTCCAGATTTTTATTGGCTTCCCCTGCCGGCAGCACATAAGAACTTACGGTCATACCGGTTTTGGATAACGCCTCTTTTACCTGGTCCAGATACAAAGGCGCTACGTGGCTATCTGTTACAATACAAATCCTGGCGCTGTCCTTTTTTAAATCCAGCACTTCCTGTGTCAGCTTTTCAAAAGTTTGTTGAAATACAATGGGATAGTGAAAATCCTCCTTTCTTTTCACCAGTAACCGTTCTGGAATCATGGCCTTCCCTCCTTTGTTTAACAATATTTATACAACACTACATGAAAACGGTTTTTCTTTGTCTTGCAGGTTACAGAACCAAATTGGAACTTGCCTTTTCCCCGCACGGAAATAATGTCCCCTTCTTTCAGATTATATCCATTAGAAACCACGGACTTTCCATTAACAAATACTTTTCCTCCTTCAATAAAAGGAATCATACTGCTTCTGGAAGTATGGAAAGCCAGGGCAATAATACTGTCAAGCCTTGGGGATGCCACTGTACCAGAAAGCTCCTCCCGCCTGGGCTTTGGCATAGCTTCCTTTTCAAAAATTTCTTTTGCCATGACAGATGTATGTTTAATCCGGCTGATTTCTTCGGTAAGAAACTGACACACCGAAGAGTGGCAAAACACATAAGCACAATGTTCTTCCAGAAGAATATCTCCGATTTTGCTTCTGTCCAGCCCCAGATTCAAAATGCTTCCCAGATAGTCTCTATGGGTAAGGACATCCGCAAACTTTGCCTGCAAAGGAGCAATCTGAATACAAGAAATAGGATATGCACCTTCTGTCTCAAAATCCTCCTCATAACAAAAAGCATCAGGACGAATGCCGCCATCTGACGCTCCGCAGTTTCATAGCCTCCAAACATCCGGACCCGGACTCCGGTATTCTCCAGACCTGGCAAAAGGCTGTGCAGAATATTTTGTTGATTTAAGTCTAAAAAGTCAGAGAAAGTAAGAATCCCTCTAAAAAAGGCTTTCTTACTTAACTCTAACATCCGTTTTTGAAAAAATTCTTCTTTTTCCATAGAACTTCTAGTAGATAGAACCTACTACATCATTTAAAAAGTCCTGGGAGTCACCGGTAATATCCACGCCTTCTGGAGTTAAAATAAAGATATAGGCAGACACTCTTCGGATGCTTCCGTCTAAGGAATAGCTGGCTCCTGATGTAAAGTCAATGATGTGCTGTGCCAGCTCCATATCCAGACCTTCCAGGTTCAGGATGACCGTACAGTTATCCAGCAGTGCATCCACTACCTCTGTAGCCTCATCAAAACGTTTTGGCTTCATGACACAAACTTCACCAGAAGCTCCGGTTTTCTTTTTACTTACATTGTACATAGGCGTCACCTTACCTGCGGAAGCCTTGGAAGAAGCAGCAGAAGAAGAGGTTGTTGTTCTGGATGCTTTCGGCGCTTGGCAGCAGCGGACTGCTTCTCTGCATTTTTATAGCTTTTTGCCGGAGGAAGATCATCAAATTCCTCATCAAAATCATCATCCAGCTTTTTAAAGAAAACGCTTTTTAGGCTTCTCATCTTCAAAATCGTCATCTACATCATCTAAAAAATCATCATCATCATATTCCTCATTTACTTTTACTGCATCTAAAAATTTATCCCATATGTTCATGATTCAATCTCCAATCATTCTATTTTAAAGAATAGTTCCGTTCTCCGAAAATGCCTGTCCCTACCCGGACGTGTGTAGCGCCCTCTTCAATGGCAACCTGGTAGTCTCCGGTCATCCCCATGCTCAGAACATCCATAGTAACATTATCAATACTTTTCCCTTGAATGTCAACACTTAAATTTCTTAAATTTCTGAAAATGAGACGATTTTCTTCCGGATTCTCCACATAAGGAGCAATCGTCATCAATCCGCGAATGGAAATCCATGGAAGTACAGCAATTTGACGAATCAGTTTTTCCGCATCTTCCATGGGTACGCCGAATTTGCTCTCTTCCTCTGCTACATTCACTTCAATCAAAACAGGAATGCGGATGCCCTTTTTCCCTGCTTCCTTATTGATTTCTTCTGCCAGACGCAAAGAATCCACAGAATGAATCATACAGGCTTTATCTACCAGATATTTTACTTTGTTTCTCTGAAGATGTCCAATCATATGCCAGCGCACCTGCGCTTTACCACTTCTTTTTGTACCAGAGTTTCCGCCTTTTGAGTAAGCTCCTGTACTTTATTTTCTCCAAAGTCCCGGACGCCAAGAGGCAGCAATTCTTCTATCATGGACAAAGGTTTTGTTTTGCTTACCGCAATGAGGGTGACCTCCTCCCTTGCACGCCCTGCTCTTTTGCAGGCCTCTGTTACTTTCTTTTCTACGTCCTGATAATTTTCACAAACACTCATTGCAAACATCCTTTCTGTTATCTACTAATACAAAATTTCTTCTTCTTTTACACTTTTTCCATCCAGCACAATATAATCAAACGCCTGAAGTCCGTAAGAAGTCCCTGGGAAACAATACAGTATTCCTCATTTTGATCCAGGATATTAATCTGGCGAAATACCGCATAGCCTTTGTTCATTCCGTAAACCCCCTGAAGTTCTTCCGTTTTTCCAACGGTATAGGTTTCCGAGGAGTCCTGCTTTTTCAGCACATCACCTTCCTGAAAGGCAGATGTATCTACATAGCAGTAACCACTGGTATCATTCTCATCTCCCCAGCCAATTTCTTTGCCTTTACCATTCACTTCTTTATAAATAACAGGTTCTACAAACTCCGTCACAGAGGATTTGTTCTTGCTGTCCACTTCCCGTATAAAACCTTTTCCTTCTCCGTTATTTCCCTGAGCCAGAAAGTCTCTTGGAATCACATAGAATTCCTTTTCCACTACAGAACTTAGCGGGATTTTCAAACCGCTTTGTGTATTAATCACCAGTTCCACTTCCAGGAAACGGTCAGAAGCATAACGCGGCATTCCGTTTTGCAGCTGAATTTTCGCTACCTTCTGATTTCCCACCTGCACAATAGCCAGTGAACCATTCTGACTTTCTCCATCTTTGGTAAACTTTACTTTTATACTCTCTCTTCCTGAAAGAGCGGCAGCCAGCTTGTCCGTAAGAGGCACCATCAGAGTCCAGTTCTCACTGGTAATGACTTTATACACCGGATCCCCGGCAGCCAGTTCTTTGCTGGTAAGTAAATCTGTTTTTTTATAGGATTTTTCGTTAAAAGCATCCTCTGTAATATTTTCCTCCGTAATTCCTTCGTATCCATCTGTGGAATATACCACTACTCCAGCTTCCGGAGCCGTATAAACCGTTTGCTTTCCAAGGGAAACAGTATTTCCCACCTCTTCTCCTATAAGGGCATTGGAATCCGTATGTTCCTCTTTCTTTTCCGTTTCTGTTTTCTGTTCCATAATACCGGCGGCCTGGAGAATGCTTCCCTGCAGTTCATACTTAAAACTATATGCATCATAAAAATCGCTGCCGGAAAATCCATAAGAAAAATTCGCCATATTGGAACGCATTTTTTCCAGCTGCTCCTCCGACAGCTCCACACTTTTGGGTTCTTTTTTGTTATTCGTCAGTGCATATACGGAACCATCCTTGCGCACCTGCATACCTTCTCTTGCATAATACTCCACATACCCGGAAGCTCCTGCCGGAACAATCTGTTCCTTACGAAGAGCCAGACCTGTACAAACGGGATTCTTGGTCAGCGGCCCCACTGTAACCTGATAAGAGGTTACATGAGACGATGTGGCATACAAAACAACGGTAATAATCATGTACAGCAGCAGCGCGCCGAACATAATGGTTGCTATGTTATACGTCAGCAGACGTTTTAATCCTGTAAAAATTCTTTTAATTCTTTGAAAAAAATGATTTCTTTCAGACAAAATAAATCTCCTTTGCAATGCGTATACTTTCTGCACTATCTTATATTTTACCATTTTCAGCCTGGCATCACAAGTATAAAAATAAGTCCCTTTTTTGCAATCCCTGTATAAAAAAGAAGGTTCTGGAAATCCTATAAAAGAAAAAGGAGGTTTTCATGTATGAACAGTAAATTTTTAGACTATACAGCTCTGGTACTGACCATTGTGGGAGCTGTAAACTGGGGGCTCATTGGGTTCTTCCGTTTTAATCTTGTTACCTTTTTATTTGGAGATATGACCTGGCTTTCCCGCATCATCTATGCACTGGTAGGTATCAGTGGTTTATATCTTCTCAGCCTTTTCGGAAGAATTACATCATTTTCAGACAGCCGCCTTTAAACCGGAAAAGCCGCCACACAGGGAACTGTATGACGGCCTTTCCTCTTTTGTTTCATTTTTTATGCTAAAGCTTTATCTTTCATATGCTCTGGTAAATCGGCTTCATCTATGGAGATGCTGACTATAAAGGAAACCTGATACTTTTCTCCCATAGCCTCCAAACGGTCTAAAACAGAACCAATTTCATCTTCTTCTGCCCGTGAAATTTTCAGGAAGCTATCCAGGTACATTTTCTCCAGGTCATTGTCCTGAGACACAATACCGGAAAGAAAACCTACAAACTCGCTGCTGTTCTGAATATCATATTCAGACATATCAATCAAACGTACTTTGTTATTTAACTCAAACATATGTTTTCTGCTTTTATCCAGATAACTAATGTTCCGTTTGCCTGTTTTACTTCTGCATTTACCTTGTCTAAAAGTACCTTTGTTTTTCCTTCACCTTTTTTTCCTACAATTAACTGAACCATCGCAATTTCCTCCTTAGCCGCACGTAATATGTATATTTACTAAAAACGTGGTTATCGTTGAATTAATTATAGTGCATAACGTTCAAAAATACAACAGGAATTTGAAATTTTATAGTAATTTTTAAGAATTTACTTTTTCCATCATTTCCCAGATTCTGGTATTCATGGTTTCCTCACTGTCTGCACGAAAAACAATCAGGACAAATGCGTCTCCGTAGTTGTTCTGAACCAGAAGGGCGGTTGCATACTGTTCCTTTGCAGACATAAATTTGCCTCCCAGAACGGTAACTCCTTTTGGCACGGACAAACTGCCTGTCATGTACGGGTTATCCGTATCCAGAAGCTGCTGTTTTAAATCTCCGTTTGCCTTTGTACTGTTCATTGTATAGCTGGTAAGCCCCATAGCATGAATCAAATCCGGGTATTCCAGTAATTGGTGAAACAACAGATACAGATCATACACCGTTGTATATTGATTCTCATCTTCTGCCCCTGTTACATTAGCAAAAACCGTATTGGTCATACCAAGCTCCTGGGCTTTCTGATTCATCTGTTCCACAAAAGCTTCTCTGTCTCCTGCCGCAGCCCTTGCCAGAGCATAGCAGGCATCATCTGCAGAATAGACCAGAACAGCATTCAGAAGCTGCTGAACCGTCACCACATTCCCGGCAGCCAGACCACAGGAGGTCCCTGCCTTCTTCCTACCACATCATCCGGTTCTATGGTTACAGAATCTTCCGGATTCAACGCTTCATACGCAGTCAGCGCTGCCATAAGCTGATTCACATTTCCAGGAGAAATTTTTTCATGAAGGTTCTGGGAAAATAAAATTTCTTTGTCCTGCAGGTCAAAGAGACCGGCAGCTTCTCCCTCACGGCTTTCAATCCCATCCATTGGGGTATTGCTCTCTCCCACGCAAAGATTTCTGGCAATCCCTTCTTCCAAAAGAGCGCCTTCTTTTGCCACTGTTCCTGACATTCTGAGACTCCGGTTATATGCCATGGGTTCTCTCAGGGTTCCCATACGGGAAAACAAAAGCAATGCTAAAGTTCCCAAAAGAAGAGCAATGAGAAAAAACAGGATTAAAAACACGGTTTTCCGAATTTTCCTGATACGCAGTTCCTTCTGCTTTGTGCTTAACTTTTTATTTGTACATTTCACGCCAATCCAGCTCTCCTCTTCCCAAAGAACGAATCATCATCTCGGCAGTTGCCAGATTGGTGGCCATAGGAATATTATGGGTATCGCACAGCATAAAAATACGTTTAACATCCGGGTCATGTTTCTGCGGCGCCAGAGGTTCTCTTAAGTAGATCACCAGATCCATTTCATTTTGTTCAATCATGGCTCCAAGCTGCTGTTCTCCTCCCAGATGTCCTGCCAGAAACTTATGCACTGTCAGATTGGAAGCTCCTCAATGAGTCTTCCTGTAGTTCCGGTGGCATATAAGGTATTCTGAGACAAAATGTTACGATAGGCAATGCAGAAATTCTGCATTAATTTTTTCTTTGAGTTGTGTGCGATTAAACCAATGTTCATGATGGTTCTACCTCCCTGTATGTTCTATATTTTTGTAATCCCACATTCAGCACCAGACCCATTCCAATATACAGACTGACCATGGAGTCAGACCATAGCTGACAAAGGGCAGAGGTGTTCCTGTATTTGGCAGGATTTTCGTTACAACAGCAATATTAATAAAACTCTGTACTCCAATGACCGCCGCTACTCCGCAGCAAATCAGCCGTCCTGACAGGTCTTTTGCCCGTATACCGGTTCGGATGCATTCAAAGGTAATGAAAAGTAAAAGTAAAATAATTGCTGTGCAGCCAATAAATCCCAGCTCTTCTCCTGCTACAGAGAAAATAAAGTCTGTCTGGTTCTCAGAAACAAAGTTTCCCTTGTTTGCAGAAGCTACTTCATTGTTATTCAGTCCTTTCCCTGTAAGCTGGCCGGAACCAATCGCCATAACAGAGTTTTTCTGTTGAAGAACGTCATCCGAATATTCATCATCTTCAGAATTTAAAAACGCCATAATACGGTCTCTCTGATAAGGCTTAATCAGCTTTTGATCCGGCTGAACTACAATAAAGAGAAAAATAACTGCCAGAGGCACTGCAATGAGCAATGTGCCACCAATTACTTTATAACTTAATCCTGCAACATAAATCAAGATACAAAAAAGTATAGCAATTGTAATGGTATTTTTCAAGTCCGGCTGGCTCAAAATCAGAACCAGGGGAATGGCAATCAGGATGACAGATTTCACCAGTGTATGGAGTGTATTCAAATCCTCCTCATGGTCCATAAAAAATTTAGCAAAAAACAGGATAATAATGATTTTTGCAAGTTCTGTAGGCTGAAACTGAATACCAGCAATATTCAGCCACCTGGTTGCACCATTTGCATCTGTACCAAACAGAATAACCAGAAGCAATAGCACCAGATTTCCCGCATACATAATCCAGTTAAAATTCAAAATCCAGCTAAAATCCATAAGAGAGACCACAAGCATTACTGCAAGTCCTAAAATCATACCTGCAAGCTGTCGGTTTTGAAGCGCCGGTTCTGCACTTCCCACCAGCAGCACCCCTATGGAAGTCAGCGCAATCAATGCAATGACTAATCTAAAATTATAATCCCGTAATCTATACTGTCTAATCATGAAAACACCTTTTTTCTTATGGTTATAAACAATTTCTGTTGTTATCTTAAAAGGCTTATCCCAGGAGCCGATTTTTCGATGCCTGTCTGCAGCGGTATCTTGGCAGTAAAGGTAGCGGTATCTTTCCGGTAACGCAGTTCCACACTACGCTCCCGCACAGCAAAATACTTATTTACTGCCCGTATCACATCATTCTGCAGCATGGTCATCATTTGTGGAGTACAGTCCAGCCGCTCAGAAGTAAGAAGCAGCTTCAGACGGTCTTTTGCAATATTTCCGGATCGTCTGCCAGAAAATCTCATAAAGCCTGTAACCTCCTTCTCTATTTTCGGAACATGCCCGTAAATCGTTTCCATACACCTTTCTTTGTGTGAAAGTCCAAAAGAGGAACTTCCTCACCCACAATTCTGCGGCAAATATTTTCCAGAGCCTTTCCAGACAGGGAATCCTTTCCGCACAGGGGTTCTCCCTGGTTTGTGGCAATCACCACTGCTTCATCATCTGGTACAGCCCCCAGAAGATCTACCGCTAAAATTTCTGTTACGTCCTCTACAGACATCATTTCTCCCCGCTTCACCATATCTGTGCGAAGCCGGTTAATAATCAATTCAATTCTTGGCATTTCGTTTGCCTGCAAAAGCCCGATAATACGGTCTGCATCACGGATAGCGGAAACCTCCGGCGTGGTCACTACAATGGCTCTGTGAGCTCCTGCAATGGCATTTTTAAAGCCCTGTTCAATTCCGGCTGGACAATCCAGGATAATATAATCAAACTCTTCTGCCAGATCCTGGGTAAGCTTTACCATCTGCTCCGGCGTAATGGCTGTTTTATCCTTTGTCTGGGCAGAGGGAAGCAAATACAGGGTATCGCACTGCTTGTCCCGGATAAGCGCCTGCTTCATTCTGCAGCTTCCCTCAATCACATCAATGAGGTTGTACACAATCCGGTTTTCCAGTCCCAGAACCACATCCAGATTACGAAGCCCGATATCCGTATCCACCACAACCACTTTCTTGTTCAGCTTTGCCAGACCAAGACCAATATTGGCTGTCACGGTGGTTTTCCCTACACCGCCCTTTCCTGATGTTACCACAATAATTTCACTCATACCTGATCCTCCAATCTCTTTTTTCCTACTCCTGTGTACTTTTTAATCAGTACGGGTACTGGACAGGCTAGTCATCGTAGCTGTGCCAGTAACGATTTCTGATTCATCTGCAAGATTGTACTTATAGCGGAGGATATCTTTTGCTACTTCTACTGCATTGGCAGAGGCATAGCCATTTCCAATGCGGACTGCCACACCGATTTCCGGATTTTCATAAGGTGCGAATCCTACAAAAAGGGCATGGGAGGGCCGGCTCATATCTTCCTGAGCTGTACCGGTCTTACCTGCAACAGAAACACCTAAATGACTAAGATATACGTTGTTCTTTGCAACACCTAACATACCCTGGTGTACCAGGTCCCAGGTGTGGTCAGAAACATCCATATCTCCATTTACTGCCGGAGTATAATCTTCTATGATTTCTCCGTCGGAATCTGTTACTTTATCAAAAAGGGACAGCTGATAATTAGTTCCCCGGCTCGCAATAGCAGTGACATATCTGGCAAGCTGTGAAGTTGTCATATTATGCGTACCCTGCCCAAAGGCACTTCGGATAGCATCTTCATCTGAAAACTCCGGCGCTTCCTCTGACAGTTCTAATCCTGATTTTTCTGTCAATCCAAACATAGTTGCATACTTTTCCAGTTTCTGAAGTCCAAGGTTATTCGAAAACTTTCCTTCATCATCCGTACCCAAATCATAGGCCACCTGTCCCATAAATACGTTACAGGAATTTGTAATACCAGATACCACATTCATACGTCCATGACCGGAACGCAGCCAGCAGTTTGGTCCATCTGCTATTTTGTCAAACTTACCGGTACATAGAACGGAATATCCGTCTGTCACAATCCCCTCTTCCATCCCTGCCACTGCGGTCACTACTTTAAAAGTAGAACCAGGCGCAGTAAGCTGCTGTGTAGCTTTATTATAAAATGGTCTGGACAGATCCTGATTCAGCTTTGCAAAATACTCGGTATCCATATTATTAGCCAAACGGTTATTATCATAACCCGGATAAGTAACACATGCAAGGGTCTCTCCTGTATTCACATCTGTAATCACCACAGAGCCGGAACAAGGGTCCAGGGCAAGCTGCGCCGGCGTAATCTCCAGAGAAGTAATCTTCTGAATCATAAAGTCATAGGCGCGTTTGGTTCCTGATTCCAGAGCCTCGTAGGTGGCTGCATCTGGTTCCAGAACTCCCTGATCATATAACAAAAGACAAAGCTGCGTTCCTGATATAATATCTGAATGAAGCATATATTTATACAGCAGCTTGGAAAAACCATTATCGTCTTTTAAAGCCTCTGTAAGATAATCGGAAAGAGCACCATAAACTTCTGCGGTATCCAGATAATCTCCTTTTGCAGAAAATTTTGAAATATCAATCCAGTTTTTTCCTGCCGCATAGGTAAGGAAATCCTTCAGGCTGATGCTTTCTTCCTTGCTCCATTCCACATAAACAGGATCCGTAGAATCAATTTTATCTGAGGAAAGAATCCCGGTTTTCGAAATCAGGAAATCGTTGACCAGGTAACTCTGGTATTCCTGCATCTCTTTTGGCAAATCTTTGTATACTGCCGGATTTTCTTTGGTGAGTTCCTCTTTTATCTGCGCAAAAACCTCTTTTTGCTTTTCCTGAAACAGACTATACACTTTTTTCTCTAACTCTGTGGCATCTTCTGCCTTAAAATGCTCAATATCCAGCACATTATTTTCAATCAGGGCATTATACACATCATAAATAGGCGTCCTGACATTTGCAGTATCTGCTGTTCCGTTTTCCAGTCCTTCCAGCTTAAAGTCCTTTGCATTGATAATGGTCGCTGCCAGAATTCCGGCAATTTTCTGCTCCAAAACATGATAGGCAACGCGCTGCAAATCAGAATCAATGGTGAGATATACATCATTTCCGGAAGATGGTTCTTTTCTGGAATCTTCATTAATATCCAGAACCTTTCCCATGGTATCTACATAAACCGTTTCTGAACCGTTTTTACCCTGGAGCTGGGTCTCCATGGTTTTCTCTACCCCGGATTTTCCAATCACCGCATCCAGAGAATAATCCTTGTATCCCTGCTCTTTCAAATCTTCCAGTTCCTTGGCATCTGCTTTTCCGGTGTAGCCGATAATGGGAGCCATGCTCTCTGCTTCATTATACACACGAATAGAATCTTCCGTAATATCCACGCCCTGCAGCTCATCTTTACGCTCCATGACTTCTGCCACAGTCTCTTCACTGACATTGGTTGCCACGGTTACCGGAACATATTTTTTAAAACTGTTGGTTGACAAAATATAACGGATTTTTGCAATTTCCAGGGTCTCTTCCGGTGTAAAAGTTTCCGGAAGTCCATGGCTTTTCAGTTCTTCTTTTGTATACGGCTTTTCCTTATTCACCAGTGCAAACCGTTCTTCACTGCACATGTATTCCATAAGTTCTTCTGCTGAAGCGTTTAGCTGTTCTTCTTTTAGCTTATCAATATATGCTTCACCATAAATATCTGCTATAAAACGGTTTCTTGTAAATCCTTCTGCATCATACGCATAGGTTCCGTCTTCCTGCAAAACAATGTGAAAGGTAATATCCGTTGTTTCATTATTTCTTTTCAAAATATGAAAAAGCTCGTAAGCTACATGATTCAAAGTAAGATTTTTTTCCCTGGTAGTATCATAAGTTCCATTGTCTTCCAGGATAATGGAATAGGAAAGCTGATTATAAGCCATAGGTTTCCCATTCCGGTCTAAAATGTTTCCTCTGGTGCCTTTCAGGGTACGCTCTTTGGTAATGCTCAGATTGAAATTGTCTGCATATTCCTCTCCGTGAAGAATCTGAAGAGAAAAAAGCCGCTGAATCAATATCACAAACATAACCCCAAACACCAAAACAAGTACGGTTGTTCTTTTTAATCTGATTTTTTTTAAAATTCTTTTTATTTTCTTAACCAAGTGGAATCTCTCTCTTTCATTTCCAGTTCTGTCAGTTTCTTATTTAGCAAAAACAGCAGCTTATAAACCACCACAGTAACCAGCACGGTATAAATCATTTCCGGAATCATGATTCTGCCAAGATAATAGAAAAAATCAATTCTGCCCCGCATAAGGTACTGAATTCCATAAACCATAACACCATAGAGCAAATCACCACCTGCCACAATCAGCAAAGGTACTCGGATTTCCTCTCCGTAAAAGATTTTACAGCAGCATCCTGCCACATAGCCGGTACACAGGTAAATCAGCCCATAAAATCCCAGCAGAATATCCATAAAAAATGTCCATTAAAATCCCGCTGAAAAATCCAATCCATAACCCCGTCTTTTTTTCCTCTCATAAATCCAAAGGAAACCGTAAGAATCAGCAACAGATTCGGGACAATGGATCCTATGGCAAAAGCCTGAAACACCGTGCTTTGTAAAATAAAACAGGCCAGAATCATAGCAGCTATGGCAGCTCTGTATTTTAACTTCATTTAAGAATCCCCTTTCTGCTGCTTCAGTTCCTTGATAACCAGAACTTCACTTAAATGCTCAAAATCCACTGCCGGAGTCAGTGTTCCTGTTTTTGTCAGATTATTAGGGTCTTCTTTGATTTCACTGACGTATCCAATGAGAATACCCGGAAGGAATTTTTCACTCACATCTGAAGTAACGATTTTTTCGCCTTCCTGTATCTTATCATCTTTGTCCTTTAAATGAATAAACTGAAGTTTCCTTCGTCTATCAAACGTAAATCCCCTGCCACAATGCAGCGGTCTGAAGTACTCATGGTCATGGCACTGACATTGCTGGTATCATCAATAATGGAACGGACGGTTGCCCAGTTGCTTCCCGCCTCTGTAACAATTCCTACCAGACCACTTCCTGCAATCACATTGCAATCCTTCTGTACCCCGTCTTTGGTACCCTTATTAATGGTAAAGTTTGCAAACCAGTTTCCCGTATCCATGGAAATCACATTGGCTGCAACTTTATCATACTGGCTGTAATCCTGATCCAGCTGATAAAGCTCCTGCAGGCGTTCCAGTTCACTGATGCTCTGTGTCAGACGGCTATTTTCCGCGGTCAGTTCATCTACCTTTTCCTGAAGTTTTTTCTTTTCTTTTACTAATTTTTGTTTATCCTGAAGACCTGCTGTTGCTCCGTCCAGGGCAGTTCCCACCGCATTAATACCTTTCTGAAACGGAACAATGATATAGCCTGCTGCTGTTCTTACTGCATCCACAGGAAATTTTACGGCTGCTGCAAAAATCATCAAACTAATACAAACTAAAATCATAGCAGCAAATACATGTTTGCTCTTAAACGTCCAATTATGCTTTTTTTTCATTGTTTAAACCTCAGCCTTTCTTTGTTTCCTCACTTTCCTGAAAACAGGTGGTCACTTCACCCATTTCTGCAGGGTCTTGTTCCCGATAATTTCTTTCAGACCACAAATGGTACACAATTCATAATAACTGGACAGCCGGACTCTCTGCCCGGTTGCCTGGCTGATAAACCAGTCCATATCCGGTATTCTGGTGGTTCCTCCTGCCAGGAAGATTCCCTGGTCGGTAATGTTGTGCATCATCTGCGGAGGCGTCCGTTCCAGGAAAAACTGGATTTCTTCGCAAATTCTTTGAATGACCGGCAAAATTGTAGCATAAATCATATCAGAAGGAATAATTCCTTCTCTTGGCAACCCGGAAAGACTGTCAATTCCCACAACCTTTCTGGCTTCCCTGATATCTTCCTTTAAATAAGCCAGAGAAAATTTCAGCCTTCTGGCTGTCCTGTTGCCAATATGAAGATTATATTGCTTACGGACTTCATTGACAATCGCTTCATTTAACTGTTTCCCTCCCAGTTCCACAATTTTACTCAAAACTACTTTTCCGCCTTCAATCACGGAAATTTCTGTACTTTGCGCTCCAATGTTGACAATCATGGAACCTTTGGTATGGGTTATGGGGATACCAAGAGCCACCGCATCTGCGATGGTCTTGTTCACCATATAAATTTTGTTTTTCCGGTTGGAATTTCCAATGGTATAATAGGCTCTCTGTTCAATTTCTGACAAATCAGAAGGAACTGCCAGATACAGCGTATTGCCGAATTTTCCTCCGGCGCTGCTCTTTTCCAGCAAAGCTGTAAAACCATCTCTGTATGAGTGACATCTGCGATTTTGCCAAAGGCCATAGGCGAAATCACAGAAACATTGGATGGATTCTTTTCGTACATTCCATATGCTTCGTTTCCCACCGCCAGAACCTGATTCTGGTTGCGGATAGCAATCATATTTTTTTCTGTTATCATAGTATCCTGTTCCTGTGAATAAATTTTCACAGTACTGGTACCCAGGTCTATTCCAAAGGTCTTATGAAATGGCATGTGAATGCTCCCCTTATCTATCTTACTGCTTAACAGACAGACTTTCTATCTGCTAAAAAATCCCCTCCTGACGAAAACTCAGATATTTGCAGTCCCCGATAATAATATGATCCAAAAGAGGGATTCCAATAAGTTCCCCTGCGTCTTTTATCCGCTGGGTAAAATCCAAATCAGCCTCACTGGGAGAAGGATCTCCGCTTGGATGATTATGTATCAGAAGAATCCCTACAGCATGGTAAGAAACAGCCGACAGAAAAATCTCCCTTGGACTTACCAGGGAACTGTTTACCGTACCTTTAAAAATCATCTCCTCCCCAAGGAGGTGATTTTTCGTATCCAGCATCATACAAAAAAGCTGTTCCTGTTCTTCATGACGCAACTGCTCCATATAATAATCTGCAATGGTCTGAGGATGGTTGAGAGAAAGTCCCCTTTTGGCGCTTTTTCTGGCGATTCGTTTAGAAAGCTCACCAATACACTTTAGTTGTACTGCTTTTACCTTCCCGATTCCTTTTATGGATTGAAGCTGGGTCAGACTCAACTGATGCAGTCCCAGAAGTCCTTCCCTGTCTCTGGACAGATTCAATACCTCTTCTGCCATTTCCACAGAAGTGCTTCCTCTGGTACCGGTTCTTAATACTACTGCTAAAAGTTCCGGATCTGTAAGTGCCTGAGGTCCGAGACGGACACATTTTTCGTAAGGCCGGTCATGTTCCGGCAGTTCTTTCATGGTTTTAAATTCTGTCATGAAAACCTAATGCTCTCTTCAGCATTTTGCGGCGTTCGCAGGTTCATTGTAGCACAGAATTAAAAACGATGTATATGCTTCAGAGGGAATTTATAAAATTTTTCGTTATTGCCTCTCCTACTCTTAGTCCATCCATGGCAGCAGAAGTGATTCCTCCGCATAGCCTGCACCCTCTCCACATGGATAGATTCCGGCTGTCGAAGACTGAAACTGCTCATTTCTTACAATCCGTACAGGAGAAGAGGTTCTGCTTTCAATGCCACTTAACAGCATATCCGGCTGTGAAAATCCCGGAATCATGCGATTAAACGACTCAATCCCCTCTATCAATGTCTCATTCAGAGTCTCCGGCAGCAAGGTTCTTACATTTGCCATGGTATAGCCCCCCTTCATACAGGGCTTCACTGCGCCAAATTCTTTCGGTCTCCTTGTTAAGACAGAAGTCCGCATATCGCTGTACCGGAATTTTCCCTTTTCCAAGTGCAAAAGCCACCTCTTCCAATTTTCGCTGAAATTCTACACCTGCCAGCACTCCATCCTCCGGAAAATCATCCGGAGTCACAGAAACAATCAAAGCGCTGTTGGCATTTTGGGAATCCCGTTTTTGATAACTCATACCATTAACAGCCAGCCGCCCAGGTTCAGAGGAGGCATTTACCACATAGCCACCCGGACACATACAAAAGCTGTATACACCCCGTCCGTTTTTTCCTCTATGAGTTACTTTATAAGCTGCCGCTCCCAAATCCTCTCGACATTCCTGCCCATATTGATACTGATTAATCAAAGTCTGGGGATGCTCTGCCCGAAGTCCTACTGCAAAAGATTTTGCCTCCATGGACAATCCTTTTTCCTTTAACATGGAAAAGGTATCTCTTGCGCTGTGTCCCACTGCAAGTACCACAGTATTGGTTTCAATCTTCTCAGAATCATTTACAATTACTGCAGTTAAAGCGTTATCCCGGATTTCCAGATCAGTCACCTTAGAGGAAAAGCGCACTTCCCCACCTGCTTCTTCAATAAAGCGGCGGATATTTTTTACCAGCCAATCAGGCATCTGTGCCAAGATGAGGCTTCTGCTGATACAAAATCTCTTCCGGCGCTCCTGCTTCCACAAAAATCTTTAAAACTTCCTGATTTCTTCCTACCGGATCTTTTACCAGGGTATTCAGCTTCCCATCTGAAAAGGTTCCTGCACCGCCCTCTCCAAACTGGACATTAGATTCTGGATTCAACTCTCCGGTTGACCAGAAACGTTCTACGGTTTTCAGACGGTCATCTACATCTTCGCCTCGTTCCAGCACCAGGGGCTTCATGCCTGCCTTTACCAGATAATAAGCGCAAAAAAGCCCTGCCGGTCCGCTTCCTACAATCACCGGACGCGGCGCGTTCAGATTCTGTTCCATATGCAAATAAGAAAATTTCTTTTCTGTAGTCGACATAATATTTTTACTGTGAACCCTTTTCATGACTTGCTTTTCTTGTTTCACAGAAACATCTACTGTGTATACAAAAAACAATTCTGGTTTTTTCCTGGCATCCAGGGATTGCCTGCGAATATTCCAGGATAACAATTCTTCTTTTGAAAGTTTTAGGGTTTTCCGAAGCTTTTTCTCCAGTTCCTCTCTGGTATGAGACACCGGAAGTTTCAGCTGTTGAACTCTAAGCATGACCGTTTCTCCTTTCCTCTGGCTGCATGGATACCCGCCAGGGCTCCTGTGGTCCAGGCCCATTGAAGATTATACCTCCGCAAATACCGTCTACATCCAGAATTTCTCCTGCAAGATATAGCCCCGGAAGGTCCGCACATTCCATGGTTTTCGGACGAATGTTTTTTAACAAAACACCGCCTGAGCATACCTGTGCGGCTTCCATAGCCTTACTCCCTTTTATTTTAACCGGAAATCTCTTGATTCTTCCAGCCAGGGTTTCCAGATCTGGTTTTCCTTCTGTCAGTACATCCACCAGCTTTTTGGGGAAAATCCCAAGTAACAGTTCCTTTTGATTTTTATAGGAACGCGCCTGTTGGCGGCCTTTTAAAAAATTCCAGGAGCGCCTGTTCTTCAAAATCCGGCATAAAATCCAAAACAGCAGTAAGAGAAATTCCTTCTTCTAACAAACGGGCAGCCTGGCTGCTCACCTGAAAGACCGGAATGCCGGAAATACCATATTCTGTAAGCTGTAGCTCTCCTGCCGCCTCATCCACAAGACGTCCTGCTGCAAAAAGGGAAATTTTTCCTTCTGTCCTGATACCTGCCCATTTGGAAAAATAAGTTCCTTTTCCCTTCAAAGGTACCAGTGCCGGAAGGGGTTTTCGCATAGAAAGTCCCAGCTTTTTTGCCAGGTCATAGCCGCTGCCATCCGCCCCTTCCACCAAAGACGCCCTGGAACCACAGGCCAGAATCACAGCGTCAGCTTCGTAAGTCCAGGTTTCCGTCACAACCTGGAACCCAGGAAAATCCTCTTTCAAAGATGGAATAATTTCTTTCACATGTTCCTTACACTTTATTTTTATCTTTTCCTGTCTGGCTTCCAGTTCCAGCACATCCCGCACACTTTGGGCCTGCATACTAAAGGGATAAATTCCACCGTTTTTATTTCTAGTATAAAGTCCCAAACCTGAGAAAAAACGGATGGTCTGCTGCACATCAAACTGCTGTAAAATTTCCCATGCCCTGTCCTGCTCACTGCTGTGATAGCAAGAAGGATCCTGATACAAATTTGTGAGATTACAGCGGCCATTTCCTGTTGCCAGAATCTTTTTTTCCAACTTTATCATTATGCTCCAGAATTGTAACAGCCGCTCCTTCTTTTGCGGCAAATAAAGCGGCTATCATTCCGGAAGCGCCGCCGCCAATGATGCACACATTTCTTTTTTTCATACATTATTCCTTTGGCAAAACAATCAGATTTTTTTCTACTAACTTCTGCAGGGACATTAAAATTCCCAACTTTGCATGATACCAGGTAAGTCCTCCTTGGAAATACACAGTATAAGGTGGCTTAATAGGACCATCTGCAGATAATTCAATGGAAGACCCCTGCACAAAGCTCCCGCCGCCATAATCACATCACTGTCATAACCTGGCATAGCCCATGGCTCTGGCTCCACATAACTGTCCACTGGGCTGCCGCCTGAATCCCCTTACAAAATTCAATGACACCCTCTGGGTTCCCAAAAGTAACTGCCTGGATAATATCATGACGACTCTCTGTACTGTTTGGAGTTACAGAAAACCTAAGGTTTCATAGATATTAGCCGCAAAAATAGCTCCTTTTAAAGCCCCTGCGGTTACGGTTGGTGCCAGAAAAAAGCCCTGATAAAAAGCAGGATTTACTCCAAGAGTCGCACCTACTTCTTTCCCAAGTCCCGGACAGGTAAGACGATAGGCTGCATTGTCCACATATTCCTGTTTTCCTGCAATATAACCGCCAATAGGCGCAAGACCGCCTCCCGGATTTTTAATGAGGGAGCCCACAATCAAATCCGCTCCAACATCACTAGGTTCTAATTTTTCTACAAATTCCCCGTAGCAGTTGTCCACCATACAAATAATGTCAGGCTTAATTCCTTTAATAAAGGCAATCAACTCCCCAATCTGCTCCACAGAAAAGGTGGGGCGGGTAAGATACCCTTTGGAACGCTGTATTTCCACCATTTTGGTATTTTCGTGAATGGCAGCCCGGATACCATCATAATCAAAACTGCCGTCTTCCAGTAATTCTACCTGTCGGTAAGTCACGCCATACTCTGCCAGTGAGCCTTTGGACGGACGGATACCAATAACTTCTTCCAGAGTATCATAAGGTTTTCCCACAGGGGAAAGCAGTTCATCCCCTGGACGGAGATTTCCTGCCAGGGCAACAGCCAGAGCGTGGGTTCCGCAGGCCAGCAGAGGGCGCACCAGAGCCGCTTCGGTATGGAAGGTGCTGGCATACACTTCTTCCAGCGTATCTCTGCCGATATCATTGTAGCCATATCCAGTAGAAGAATACAGACAGGCTTCGCTTACTTTATTTTTCTGCATAGCATGAAGCACTTTGAGCTGATTGTATTCTGCTGTTTCATCAATCGCCTCAAACCGCTGTTTCAGACTCTTTTCTATTTTATTTCCAAAAGCCAGTACCTCCTGGTCAATTCCCAGCTTTTGTACATATTCATCATTTCTTCCATGTATGATTCCTCTTTTCTCACAGTTTTCTAACATATAGTTCAGGATTTTTTCATCCTCATATCCAAACTCTGGCTTGTTTACCCAAATCACATCCGGCTCCCGTTTAAACCAGGTAATCTGCCGTTTGGCAAAGTGTCTGGTATCTCTTTTCAAAATATAAACCGCTTCTTCCAGGGAACACTCCCCTTCCAGATATGCCAGAATTTCCTTATATCCTAATCCCTGCATGGACACCATATTTCTGGTATAGCCCATCCGGGAAAGTTTCTCTACCTCCTGTACCAGACCTTCCTTTAACATTTCATCCACTCTGGCATCAATGCGCTGATACAGCTTTTCCCGCAAATCATTAAGTACAAAATAAGCATAGCAATAAGGGGATTCTTTGGCAGCTTCCCGCTCATTATGAAGAGAAATTTTCTCTCCTGTCAGTTCATAGTATTCCAAAGCCCGAATGACCCGCTTCACATTATTGGCATGAATCTTTTGGGCTGAATCCGGATCTACTTCTAATAGTTTCTGGTGAAGATATTCGCTGCCCTTGTCCTTTGCCAGTTGTTCCAGGCGGCTTCTGACCTCTGATTTTTCTGTATTCTCCGAAAAATCAATGTCTTTTACCACTGCCTGAATGTAAAAGCCTGTGCCTCCTGTTAAAATGGGAATCTTCCCCTTTGCATAGATTTCCTCCATGGCCTGTTTTGCCATTTCCTGAAACCGCACCACATGAAATTCTTCCTCTGGTTTCAACACATCAATGAGGTAATGAGGCACACCTTGCATTTCTTCTTTTTTTATTTTTGCAGAGCCGATATCCATGTACTGATATACCTGCATGGAATCTGCTGAAATAATTTCTCCGTTTACTGCCTTTGCCAAGGCAATGGACAGTTTTGTCTTGCCTACGGCAGTAGGACCGGTGAGTATAATCAAAGGTTTTTTCAATTTGTTCACCTACACAATTCGTTTAAACTTCTTTTCCAATTCATATTTCGTCATGGAGACAATGGTAGGCCTTCCATGAGGACAATGATAAGGATTATCCAGACCCAAAAGCTGATCAATGAGCTGGTCTGCTTCTTTTAGGGATAGGGTATTGTTTCCCTTTACTGCAGCCTTGCAGGCAGCTGTTGCAAGTTTCCCTGTAATCAACTCCAAAGGCTGTTTTGCATGTTCATTTTCCAAGCTATCCAGAATCTCCACAAAAAACTCCTGTACAGAGCTTCCGTATAAATCCACAGGAACTGCATGGATGCTGTACTCTCTGCCACCAAACTCTGAAATTTCAAACCCAAACTCCCGAAATACTTCCATATTTGCCTTCATAATAGCATCTTCCTGTAAGTTCAGAGAAATCACCTGAGCTGGTGAAATCATCTGGGATAACACATCCTTGTTTGCATATTCTTTTAACAGCTTCTCATACAGCACCTTTTCATGAGCTGCATGTTGGTCAATGATATAAAATTTATCATCATATTCTACTAGCCAATAAGTATCAAACAACTGTCCAATAATCCGATGACGCAGCCTTGCCTTGGGAAGAAAGAAGGGCATCTTCTAAAAAGTTCCATTTGTTTTGGTGTCTGTTTTGGTGCTGTATCTGGTCCCTTTTTTTCCTGTAAAGGTGCTTCTTTTATCACAGGTACTGTCGGCAGATTTTCCTGAGTCCTTGGCTTTGTTACTTGCGATATAGTGAAACTTCCTGTAGCAGGTTTTAATCCTACTGATTTCGGCGCATACAGCTGCGGATCTTCTCTCACATAGGAAACGCTTTTCTCTATATTCTGTTGTTGCTTATATACAGTCTCAAAAGGTTCCGGTGCAGTTATCTTCTGCTTTTTGATACCCCTCTCTTTTTTCTCTAATTCCACCTCTGGAATCAGTTCTTTCCCTCCCAGCGCCTCGCTGATAGCATCATAAGTTGCATTGTACACAGCACTTTGATTCTGAAACCGCACCTCCATTTTAGTAGGATGCACATTTACATCAATGGATTCCCCTTCTATGGTATAATGTAGGCACACAAACGGATATTTGTGTTGCATCATATAGGCTTATAAGCTTCCTCTATGGCCTTCATAAGAAGCTTACTCTTCACATATCTGCCATTAATATAATAATTCTCAAAATTTCGATTTCCTCTGGCAATCACTGGTTTTCCAATAAAACCGGAAATAGCAATACCAGTACATTGAAACTGAATAGGCAGCAGTTCCCTGGTAATATCCCTGCCATAAATTCCATAAATCACATCTTTTAAATTAGAGTTCCCGGAAGTATGCAGCCTGGTTTGACCATTTACCATATATTTAAAGGAAATATCCTGGTGGGAAAGAGCAAGCTGCTCCATATAGCTGCTGACATATCCTGCCTCTGTCATGGCTGTTTTTAAAAATTTTCCTCTGGCAGGGGTATTAAAAAATAAATTCCGTACCAGCATAGTGGTTCCACAGGGCGCACCGATTTCCTCCAGGGATTTCTCCCTTCCTCCCTCGATAATATAGCGCACCCCGGTAAGGGCCTCCTGGGTTTTGGTAATGACCTCCATCTGGGAAACCGCGGAAATGCTGGATAAAGCCTCCCCGCGAAAACCAAGGGAAGAAATCTGCAGTAAATCCTCCACCCGCTCAATTTTACTGGTGGCATGTCTCAGAAAGGCAAGGGGTACCTGTTCTTTTGGAATCCCTCCGCCATTATCTGTGACCCGGATAAAAGAAATTCCTCCATCCTTAATCTCCACCGTAATGGCTGTAGAACCCGCATCCACTGCATTTTCCACCAGTTCTTTTACTACGGAAGCCGGACGTTCCACTACTTCTCCTGCAGCAATTTTATCAATTGTATTCTGATCTAAAACAGCAATTTTTCTCACTTTTCATCACCATCTGTTTTTCAGCTTATTTTGAAGCTGATATAATAAATTCAATGCATCCACAGGTCTTAGTTCATCTAACTGAACTGTTTTTAATTCTTCCAGTACATCATCATCCTTCACCGTATCAAACAAAGACATCTGCTTCATATCTACTTCGTCATAATGAGGCACCGGCTTTGGCTTGGCTGATTTGTTCTCTGAAGCAATATTTTTAACCGTCGTTGTAATATCTGCGCTTACCAGTCTTCCACCAGTTCTTTCGCCCGCTCAATGACAGAATCCGGGACTCCTGCCAGTTTTGCCACCTGGATTCCATAGCTCTTATCCGCGCCGCCTTTTACGATTTTTCTGAGAAAGACAATGTCGTCTCCCCGTTCCTTTACAGCAATGCAGTAATTATTTACCCCTGCCAGTTTTCCTTCCAGCTCCGTCAGTTCATGATAGTGAGTTGCAAATAAGGTTTTTGCCCCCAGAAGCCTTGGGTTACTGATATGTTCAATCACTGCCCAGGCAATGGAAAGTCCGTCAAAGGTACTGGTTCCTCTTCCGATTTCATCCAGAATCAAAAGACTTTTAGATGTGGCATTTCTAAGGATATTAGCCACCTCTGTCATTTCCACCATAAAGGTACTCTGACCGCTAGCCAGGTCATCCGAAGCTCCCACTCTGGTAAAAATCCGATCCACAATGCCAATATTTGCCTTTTCCGCCGGAACAAAGGAACCAATCTGCGCCATGAGAACAATCAGGGCAGACTGTCGCATATAGGTGGATTTTCCCGCCATATTTGGTCCCGTAATAACGGAAATCCGGTTCTTTCCATTGTCCAGATACGTGTCATTGGGAATAAACATGTCATTGGGAATCATGTTCTCTACCACCGGATGGCGTCCGTTTTTAATGTCAATGACACCTCTGGTATTGATTTTCGGACGCACATAATGGTTTCTGGATGCCACCAGAGCCATGGACACATAAGCATCCAGCTTGGCAATGGCCTTAGCTGTCCGCTGAATCCGTTCCACCTGGTCTGCTACCAGAGTACGGACTTTTACAAACTCATCATATTCCAGAGCATAAAGCTTATCCTCTGCTCCCAGAATCATATCTTCCAGTTCTTTTAGTCTTGGGGTAATATACCGCTCCGCATTGGTTAAAGTCTGCTTCCTGGTATAATAATCCGGCACCATATCCTTAAAGGAATTGGTCACTTCCAGATAATAGCCAAAAACTTTATTGTATTTTATCTTCAAGGTACGAATACCTGTTTTTTCTTTTTCAGAGGCTTCCAGCTCTGCCAGCCACACCTTTCCCTTGGTCTTGGCTTCCCTGAATTCATCAATCTGAGCATCATAGCCTTCTTTGATAATTCCGCCTTCCTTCATGGCAAGAGGCGGTTCTTCTACAATAGAAGCCTCCAGCACTTCATGAAGGTCTTTTAATTCATCCATCTCCTCATAAATCTGCTGCAGCTCTTCGCACTGAAATTGCGCCAGAAGTCTGCGGATAGGGGGAATCATCCCAATGGACGTCTTAAAAGCAATCATGTCTCTGGGATTGGCAGACTGATAGCTCACACGGCTGATTAAACGCTCCATGTCATATACAGGGCTTAAATACTCTCTTAATTCCTCCCGGTCTACCTCGTGAGCATTGAGTTCTTCCAGGGCATCCAATCGACCATTAATTGCCTCCTGGTCAATGAGAGGCTGCTCTAAAAAGGTGCGAAGCATTCTGGCTCCCATGGCAGTCATGGTTTTATCCAGCACCCACAAAAGAGAACCACGTTTTCCTTTATCCCGCATGGTTTCAGTAAGTTCCAGATTCCTTCTGGTAGAACTGTCAATGAGCATATACCGGTCTGTCACATAAGGGTAATAGCCCGCATATGATCCAGAGAAGTTTTCTGCGTTTCCAGAAGGTAAGTAAACAAAGCCCCTGCTGCAATTACAGCACAGGCATAATCTTTTAATCCCAGTCCTTCCAGAGAGCTTACATGAAAATGCTCTTTCAATGTACGGCTGCACAAATCATCATCAAAATACCAGGCATCCAGAGGGGACAGTGTAAGATTCAAGCGGTGTCTCAATTCTTCCAGGTCAATGCCGCTCATACAAAGGGCTTCATTGCACACCAGCTCCGCAGGGGAAAATTTATAGATTTCATCCAGAAGTTTTCTGGAATTTTCCACCTCTGTCACCATAAAATCTCCGGTGGTCACATCTCCAATGGCAATACCAAAACGATTGGAAAGATAAACCACAGACATAATGTAATTGTTTTTGGTTTCATCTAACGCCTGGGTATTCAACGTAGTTCCAGGTGTCACTACCCGGATTACTTCTCTTCTTACAATGCCTTTTGCCTGCTTTGGGTCCTCCATCTGCTCACAGATAGCCACTTTATAACCCTTGCTGATTAATCGGTTAATATAGGTTTCCGCTGCGTGAAAGGGGACGCCGCACATGGGCGCCTCTCTGCCATTCCGCAGTCTTTTCCTGTGAGGGTCAGCTCTAGTTCTCTGGATACCGTTTCTGCATCCTCAAAGAACATTTCATAAAAATCCCCCAGACGGTAAAATAAAATGCTGTCCTTATATTCTTCTTTTGTTTTTACATAATGCTGCATCATCGGACTAATTGCAACACCATCTACATCTTTTATTGATAAACCCATTGTTTTTCCTTTGTTTCAAGCATTTTTGGACGTTTTATTTTTGGCTTACTACACCCTTTTTACACCCTTTTTCATATGAAGGTATTTACTGGGTTTTAAGCGTATGAATAATATTCATTCCGGTTGAATAATTATTCATTGCTGTTTTCCTATCAAATCCTCATATTTTTCAAACTCATGATGCATAAATTCTTTTTCTGGATGCGTATAATGGTCTGTCATTTTCCAACTCCGATGTCCAACGATATCAAGCAGTATTCTTGGATTTATGTTTTGTTGATAACAGTTTGTTACAAAAGGCAGGAACATATACAGATATTCTTCCATATGTAATGCACATAATTCCCCAGCACAAAGCCCTGTATGCAAAATAAGTTCCTGACCTGAATTTTTTTCGCAACATGAAAGAGCAATTCTAAATGCTCTTTCTCGATATACTTCAGATCTATTAGAAAAAATTTTTTGTTCTTCATGAATTCCAGACGTTTTCTTCTTCAATCTTAAATTATTTAAATTGGAATCACAACGTCCTTTTTATATAATCCTTTGCTTGATAAAGGCCATCTTTGTGTTGACAGATACTAGATCCTATGCTTTTTCCTTTTAAATTTTTTCTATACCATAACCTCCTTATTTCTGTATATAACTTTAAGAAACAAGGATACTTATCATATTCGGTTAATATCTTATCAAAATTGTGAACATTATTCAAGATAAAACCGATTTTAGTTTCCTCTGTCCGTCCACAGAACTCCTAATCAGCCTTGCTGATTATGTACAATTTTCAAAAATGTCCAACATATAAGTTTAGCAATAATGAAAGAAAGACTAATAAGCAGTGGTTTCTATGGTTTAACCACTGCCTATTAGTCTGCACACACCAACCATTGAAAATACGTGTACTAAACGATGGGATTCAGTCACTCCCTCCTACTTGGTAACTATTATCCCCCTCACCTTGTTTAGTGCAGTCCATTTTCTGACTGCCCCATTTAAGGAATAAATCCTCTCTGAATAATCGCAATTTTTTAAAAGCAATTGTGATTCACGTTTCAAGATATTCAGATTACGACTGTAAAAAATAGAATTATGTACCAGTATCATTTTTTCTTCTCAACTATGTTACTCCCCCCTCTAAAAAATACGATATTTGTCGCAAGTGATACCTGCTCATTAATTACAATAACTGCCAGCAATGTTTTGATCATCAAAGTATAAACACCATCAGTACTCTCTATCTAGCCCAATATAAATTCCACTTTTTCTTCGCCTTCTACAGCAAAAGGCCCCGGAACCACATTGTCTGTGGCACTTACTTTGCCAAAGAAATCCTCATCAAATCGATAGTTTGTTCCATCTGGTTGTTCAAATGCCATTTCTGCGTGATAGGACTTACCCAACTGTTCGCTTGTTACTACTGTAGCATCTGTACTCTGTAAAATCTGCGGATTTTCAATGCAGATTTTTACCTTGCCTTTCTCCACAAATACCTGTACATCAATACCTTTTTCCAAATAAACTTTAGCTTCCGCCTCATGGGAAGTTGGCACTGCATTGTTAAGATATAAATTATTCTTCATAGATACAGGAATCTTCCACTTAGGGTTGGAGGAATATTCCCATGCAGCCTCGTCCTGCTTATCCGCGTATTCATCATAACATCGCAGTCCTACCGGATGCAAATAACAAATAGAATTATCTGGCACACCGTCCATCACAGACTTTCCGTCATCACTAACACTGTCTCTAGGTGCCAGCGGCAGATGTTCGAAGAATGTCATGGGTACTGCATCATTATTCCCATCTTCATCCCTGATAAAGATGTTATTGTAGTATCGGTCATCACCACCAGCGATGTTGGTATATCCGGCCACTGCTGTTTCATGTGGTATATGGTAAGGCGTATATCTGGTCAGTTCAGAACGCAGTACAAATTTACCTGCAAACAAGTTATGTACAAACGCACCTCCTTCTGACATATTTCGGAAGTTCATTTTAGAAAGAAACAAATTATGATCCACCACGTAAGGGCCGTGACATACTTCTACGAAAAAGTCTTCCGACAGATTATCAAAAAAGACATTGCGGCCGATACGAGTCCCCTGTGCCTGCCAATCCAACCACACTGCACGATAACAACCATAAATCAGGTTGTCAGTCACATGCGTATCTAAAGATGCATGCAGTTTAATACCTGCTACCTCTGCACCATGAAAAATCCGTTTATGATGGATATTGTAAATGCGGTTTTTATAAATCTGACTGAACGCACAGCCCAAGTGTCCTACTACACCGGCCTGTTCACAGTCATGAATCACATTGTTTCGCACGATATGACTACCGATATGTTTTTTATTCCAGTTACTCTGTAGCGCCCGGAAAATAACTTCCTGCTCACGCTGTGTACCGCCCTTATATTTCTGATTTGACCATTCATTGTTCCCTGTGCTGATTTCCTTACCTAGACTGATACCGGCACATTTTGACTCAAACACCAAGTTATCCTCTATAATCCATCCCTTACTCCAGTGCGGGCCAATCAAACCTTCCTGCAGAGCAGTAGGAGGTGCCCACTGAGGAGATGCCTGACATAGTGTAAAACCCTTCACCGTGATATAATTACACCCTGTCTTTTCTGGCCAGAAACAATAAGGTCGCACATTAATTTCTACATTCTCACAACGTGGATCTTTTCCACCAAAGTTCGCCCAGATTTTCGTTTTTGTTTCTCCAACTTCCGCATACCACTGAAGCATGGATCCTGCGGATATTTTGCCTGCTGCCACACTTCCGGATGATACAATTTTTCTACAACATCCGTCTCATATAAAGATTTACCATCCATATATACTTCTCCCAGATGCGGAACAAACGCGCCCTCAAATACCCAATCCCCATATAACTCTTCTTTGAATGGATTTCGGATAGTAAAGATTGTATTGTCCACCTCTGTACTCCAGACATTGTCTCCCTCCTCTCTCCAGTCTTTCACCTGCTCTGCACCAGAAATTATAACCTCTCCATCTCCCGCAGATCGATAAACAATTCTTTTTTCTTCTGTACCTCCATTTGCCGGGCTAACCCACTCTCTGTATGTACCAGCATGTACGGTTATTGTATCACCAGGCATTGCCATTGCTGCTGCTCGGGAAATTGTCAGAAACGGCTGTCTATCTGTTCCTACATACTGGTCATTTCCTTGTTTTGAAACATGATATTCCATCTATTTATCCTTCTTTCTTCCTGTTATAAGTCTGGTTTTTACTTTTTTCAAATCCGGATCACAAATCCCGTCTGACCGACATATCAAATACGGGCTGTCCGTGAATGTCAAAATGTACCCGGCGGATACCATCGCACCGCAGTGTGGACTCTAAGTCTGTTTCTGCATGATACGCGATCATCAGATTCCCTTGTGCATCTGTAAAAAAGGAATTGTGTCCAGGTCCGTATTCCCCTTCTACAGAATAAAAGGAAAGTACCGGCACATTGCTTTTTTCCAATTCATCGGATCAAGTAAATCATCCTCCATCTTTGCCGTAAACAAGCCTAACACATATGTATAGGAATTGGCAGCGCCGCCAGAATAGGTCAGATATATAGTATCCTCTTTTACAAATGTGTAGGGTCCTTCATTGTTAATTGTACCGTTGACATTTTCCCATCCAAAAAGTGGGCGAGAAAGCAACACCGGCTCACTGGTAAGTCGACTGGGATCTTCTTCATTCACTGTTGCAATATAGAGCATAGAACCAGTATCTCCGATACTCATGGTATGTCTGCGATAGGACCAGATCATGTAGGAGCGCATACCAGCTTTCAGGTAGGTCATATCCAATGTGATTCCAACTTCTGTTAGCCAGCTTCCATCTGCTTTCCTGATTCTGATTGGACAACTCCAGTCTGCCGGATTCAGAATATCACCGTTTTTTTTTCAATTTCATTAAATGGCACTGTGTCCCCAGTTCGTATCGCTAACCGCAAACAGAATATACAGTTCACCGCCAATGACATGAAATTCCGGCGCCCAGAAGGTCTGCCAGAATTTCCCTTCCTCATCTCTCCCCAAAATCAAATGTTCCATCACACCTTCTGCAAAAAGTCCGTCCACATCTTCTGACACTCTCACATATAAGCCAATATCGTCCAGATTGTCATTCGTCGCTATAAAATAATATTTCCCTTCCCAAGGAAAAATTACCGGATCGCCGTAACCTTTCGCTAATGGAAATTCATATTGAATATTTTGCACCGTTCCACTAATTTCATGGATTCCTTCTGTCTGAAAATCAATTCCCTCTGTCTCCCATTTCACCTGTTTTAAAGAAGTGGAACCATCAGAATAAATTGCGGTCGCCCAAACTTTTGTAAGTTCCTCTTCTGATGCCGCCCAAATACTCTCCGGTACACAAACTTCCGTGTTGTGAATCCTGCTCCAGTGTAACACTATCCGGTCACACAAGCTCCTTCTAACCTCAATGACATTTCCTTCAACCGCACCTTTCGGCAAAACAGCTCCCTGCAATTGCGAAACATCTTGCCTAAAATCCAGTAAGTCTGCACTACACGGCACCAGACCAAATGACTGAAACTCTATAAAATCTTCTGTCTTCCAGAACAATACTTTGCTGTCACTTTCCCCATCAACGCTTCCATCCTCGTTGACACGTTCTGCGATGATTCCGTATCCGCCCTCTGGAAGCTCATATACCCATGGATTTTTCACGCACTTGGGACTAATTGTGTCATCTGCACAGATTGTCGCTTCCGCGAAAAGAATACCATAATTCTGATGTAGCGCTTCAAAATGGATTCCGTCTCTGCTGTATGCCATATGAATACTACGTGCCAGTCCGTCCGGATATTCCGTCGGAAGCACTTCTCTAGTATATAATAAAATGAAACTCCTATTTTCCTGATATTCCATTTTTCCCCTTTCCTAACGAAATTTTGCATTCCATATGCTCTTTTCATTCTGCTTTTTTTAATATATCTGCCTGTTTTTTGAAGTCCTCTGACAGATGATGAATGAAAAATTCACGCAAAGAATTTTTCGACTCCAATCCCGTTTTAGCGCCGCTTCCAGTAAACATCATCTCACACCGGTTTTCCTCAGTATAGCTGTCCCATTGTGGCAATGGCGTTCCATCGTTATCCTGTCCATTAGGATTTCCGGTCTTAATGAAATTACACCAGTAGTTGCACATCTGCCGTGCCAGGTCATAGTGTCTACCCACAAAAGGTCTCCAACACTTTGCTAGCGTTTCAAAAAAGAACCACAGATCCACAGAATGGAAAGTTCCTGGATTATCCCATCCCGGAATATCCGCTTCAAATCGATAATAATAACAGTCCTGTGCATCATGCCTTTTCTGCTCCTGCAAAAACAATGCTTTTGCCGTACACTCCAGACTGTTTACTCTCGCGTAGCCGTTTTCGTCCTTCTGCAGCACACCTGGCAACTTCAGAAATTCTTCTGTCTTCTCTCCAAAAATGGCTGCCGCTTTTTCTCTCATTTCATCTTCCGAAAAAGCTCGAAGGTAGCTAGGAAATTCATCTTCAGTATTTCCTGCCATCACCGGAACACAGGCATGTTTTCCCTGTGCATATAAGACCATCGGATTCCCGAAACAAAATCGATGATCCTCCACAGTCATCATCCAGGGGTGTTCTTCCCTGAATTTCGCATACTTGTCCCTAATATAGTATGCATCCAGTTTACGTGCCTCTTCAAGTGTATTCACACCGAGAAATTCAAAAAAATGCTGTCCGTTTTCCTCTGCTTTTGCAAGCGACTGCGGTGTACCAATACTAAAACCTGTGTAAGGATCCCGAATCATTGCACTCATGATGACCGCCTTCTGAAACAATCCAAAGTTATCCGGACAAGTCATCTGAGACAACACACTGCCGCCTCCTGCTGACTGTCCTGCAATCGTGATATTCTTTGGATTACCACCAAATTCTTTAATATTACGGATAATCCACTTTAATCCTGCCTGCTGATCCAGATTACCGAAATTGGTGGGGGCATCCGGTTGCTGTAGCGTGAGTTCCGGATGTGCTAGGAAACCAAATGAATTAATCCGATAATTAACCGTCACAACCACGACTCCTCTTCTTGCCAATCGTTCCCCTTCAAATTCCATTTCCGCAGGATATCCCCACTGTAACGCCCCGCCAAAAAACCAGAGCAGTACTGGTTGCTTTTCTTCTGTACTCTTTGCGCTTGTCCAGACATTTAAGTATAAACAATCCTCTTCCATAGCAATTTCAGGATCCACATGCCACTCTCTGCAATAAATATCTGTTCCACTCCCAGGCGTATCCTGCATAGAAATCGGTGCAAAACGATATGCATCCCGTATCCCTTCCCAATTTTCTGCAGGCTGCGGCGCACGCCAGCGGTTTTCCCCAACCGGAGGTGCCGCAAATGGAATTCCCTTAAATGCCGTAATTCTTGGATCTGCGCCTTCTAGCCCCCTCACCAATCCATTTTCCGTCTTTGCTATCCTAATCATAACCTTACCTCTTTTTCGAACTCAATTGATATTTTTTTCCTTCCAGAAGTTTCCCAAACACTCCTGGCACATAATTCTCACTCACCGTCATTGTATCGAAATAATCGATATCCAATCCAACTTCATTTTCCAGTGCAATGTGCTCTGTTTAGTATTTCTTTTGTATACCCTCTCTACCTGTTCTATGCTGCGCACAAATTGCCTTCTTGCAATCTCTTTTGGTATACCTGGAATTTCATCTTTTGCTGGCACGAACTGTAACGTATATTTTTCCTCGTCTATTTCTATGTCAAACCAAGCTTCCTGTCCATGCTGATCAAAACCGAAAAATTCTTTCCATGCCGGCAGGTGCAGGCAGTTTTCCGGTACCGGATACATCACCCTTAAGTAACCACCTGTCAGTTTCACATACAGATTGCCCTCGATATCGTTATCTTTCGTCGGCAGTTTTATCGCTGCTTCACCACAGTCATAAAAAAAGGTTCCCTACAATATGTGCATCTCGGGAAGTGCCTCCACGCT
>ENA-OQAA01000315-OQAA01000315.1-human-gut-metagenome-genome-assembly--contig:-NODE-315-length-34385-cov-3.733610_pt1 | contig 34385 bp, 46 predicted proteins | sample MGYA00242489_ERZ504515 | MGnify/ENA primary metagenome ERZ504515 (study PRJEB26092, sample SAMD00036237) | human gut metagenome | host: Homo sapiens | study: EMG produced TPA metagenomics assembly of... | reverse complement strand
GTAGACGACAGTGTATATTACCAGTATTGACAAGAAATGTCAATACTTTTATAAATTTTTTTCAAGATTTTTCTCAGCCACCAAAAGATCATCCGGCGTTGTAATTTTAATATTCTCATAAGAGCCTTTTACCAGCCTTACAGGAACCTGAGTATAAGCTCTATAACCATAGCATCATCTGTAATTTCATCCATACAATGTGCCCTGGCACATTCATGTGCTTTCTTAATTAGATCATAAGAAAACGCCTGAGGTGTCTGAATGCTCCAAACCCGGCTTCTCTTTGGTGTCTCCTCTACCATTCCATTTTCATCTGCAATTTTGACCGTATCCTTGGATGGCATTCCCACCACACATGCCTGGAACTTTAGAACCGCTTCTTTGGTGCGTTTTAGGATTTCTTCTGTGACAAAGGGCCTTGCGCCGTCATGGATAAAGACATAATCCGTATTTTTACATGCACAAAGTCCTGCATATACAGAATCATACCGTTCTTTTCCACCTGAAACAACAGCACTAACTTTTGTAAAGCCGTACAGTTCTATAATTTCCTTTTTGCAGAAATCTATACATTCTTTTCCTGTTACCAGAATGATATCATCTATTTCTTCACTTTTCTGGAAACATTCCAGGCTATAATACAGCAATGGCTTGCCCTGAAGCACTAAAAACTGCTTCTGCACACTGCTGTTCATTCTCTTCCCCTGTCCTGCTGCCAGAATAATTGCTGTACATTTCATCTAACGCTCTCCCAGTTTCAGATTTGGAACTGCATTTAAGTCCCATCCATGTCTTGTGCCTTTTATATATTCATAATAGCCAGCTACTCCAATCATAGCTGCATTATCTGTACAGAAAATAGGTGATGGATGGTAAAACTGGATTCCATTCTTCTCACACGCCTGCTCCATGGCATTTCGCAGAGTTTGATTAGAAGCTACCCCTCCTGCAATAGCCAATTTGGAAATATGATAATCCCTGGCTGCTGCAATGGCATGCTCTACCAGCACTTCCACCACACATCTTTGGAAAGATGCTGCAATATCAGCCTCCACAACAGGCTCTCCCATCATTTACATTTGTTCAAATGGTTCAAAACTGCTGATTTTACACCACTAAAACTAAAATCATAAGGTGCATCTGCTACCTTTGCCTTTGGAAAATCCATGGCATAAGCATTGCCCTGCTTTGAAAGCTTATCAATCTTAGGACCGCCCGGATAGCCCAGACCAATCGCTCTTGCTACTTTGTCAAAAGCTTCTCCTGCTGCATCATCTCTTGTTCTTCCAAGAATTTCAAATTCACCGTAGTCCTTCACAACCACCAGATGGGTATGTCCTCCGGAAACCACCAGACATAAAAATGGCGGTTCCAAATCTAAATTTTCAATATAATTAGCTGATATATGTCCCTCAATATGGTGTACTCCCACCAGAGGAAGATTTTTTGCAAAGCTAATAGCTTTTGCCTCTGCCACGCCTACCAGCAAAGCTCCAACCAGACCCGGACCATAGGTTACCGCTATGGCATCTAAATCATCTAAGGTAGTGTCTGCTTCTTTTAAGGCTTCTTCAATAACCTGGTTAATTTTCTCAATATGCTTTCTGGATGCAATTTCCGGCACCACTCCACCATATAATTTATGGAGGTCAATCTGAGAAGAAATCACATTAGACAACACACTTCGTCCGTTTTTCACTACAGCAGCCGCTGTTTCGTCACAGGAACTTTCTATAGCTAAAATCAATACGTCTTTCTGTTTTTCCATCTTTTATTCCTCCTCAAACTGCAATTCCACAGACTGTCTGTCTCTGGCAGCTATGGTATTTGGAAAAATTTTTGCTGCTTCTTCCAAGGCTTCCTCCGGTCTTACCAGGGAAGGACTGTAATGGGTCAGCCACATTTCCCTGACCTGTGCTTCTTTTGCCAGGGTTGCCGCTTCCTGGAATGTCATGTGTTTATATGCTTTTGCTTTCTGTTCTTTGTCCTGTTCTCCATACATACCTTCACAGATAAACAAATCCGACTCTGCTGCATGGTCTGAAATCGCTTTTACCGGTCTTGTATCTGTTGTATAAGTAAGTTTAATTCCTTTTCTGGCTGGCCCAAGCACCATATCCGGCGTATAAGTAATACCATCCATGGTAACAGTCTCTCCCTTTTGAAGAGGATTCCAGCATTTCAGGGGAATGTTCTGTTCTTTGGCTCTTACCGCATCAAATTTTCCTGTTCTTTTAATTTCCAGGCTGTAACCATAACAGGTAACATTATGGTTTACCCTGAAAGCAGTAATATGATATCCTTTGACTTCCAGCGTTTCTTCCGGCTGGGTCAGTTCTTTATATTGAATCTCAAAAGGCAGTTCCGGGGCAATTACCCGAAGAGCTGAAACTACCCTGGTCAGTCCTTTTGGTCCAACCAGAAGAAGAGGTTCTGTGCGCTCTGCATTTCCCATGGTAAGTAAAAGTCCAGGCAGTCCGCTGATATGGTCTGCATGATAATGAGTAAAGCAAATCACATCAATGGGCTTAAAGCTCCATCCCTTTTCCTTTACTGCCACCTGGGTTCCTTCCCCACAGTCAATCATTAAATTACTGCCATTGTATCGTGTCATTAAAGATGTGAGTTTTCTTCTGGGCAAAGGCATCATTCCACCTGTACCCAGCAGGCATACATCCAACATGTTTCTTTCCTCATTTCTATCTTAGCTTCTATTATCTTTCCTATCATAACACACATTTTTTTGTGCTACAACAGCTCATTTTGCAAATTCTTTTCCACTGGAATCTGAAAAGAAGCCACCCATCTGTCATAGCATTTTTCACACACATCAAAGCTGTGGCATTCTCCATCTTTTCCCGAAAAATATCCCCACTGCATGTGTACCGGGAATACCCCTTCCTGAACCAGGTCTTTCTCTGTTTTCAGTTTCTTTCCACAGCAGTTACAATAAATCTCCAATACCTGATTTTCATCCTGGTTTTGTATTTTCTCATGTCTTTCCTCCTGTGCAGAAAACAATTTCAAGTGAACACCATGGATTATAACCCAGTTTTTCAGAAATCCCAGTGGGAATTAGCTGTAAACTTAGAAAAAGATAGCAAAATTGCTATCTTTTACACATAACGATTCCATCCTCCACCGGGTCTTCATAAAAGTTCTTCCGCACTCCGGCCTCTTGAAATCCAAGGCGGGAATACACGGCAATGGCTGCCTGATTACTTTTGCGTACTTCCAGAAAATAGTCCGTAACCCCTCTCTCTTTTCCTATACGAAAAAGCTCCTCCAAAAGTCTGCCTCCGATTCTCTGTCCCTGATATTCTTTTTTTACAGATACATTGGTAATTTCTCCTTCATCCAGGGCAATCCACATGCCGGCATATCCCACTGGCACTTTATCCACAAAAGCACAAAGATAACAGGTGTTTTCCTTGTCTATGGCTCCCCTGAAGCTTCTTCTGTCCAGGGTCTGGAGAAATTTTCCTTTTCTATGGCAGCTACTTCTGCAAGATCTTCCTCCTGCATCTTCCTGATACTAAGCATCCTGACTCTTCTTCAGGCGTTCTGCCCGTTCCCTTTCTGCCTGAGATACCCGAAGATAATCTGGCTGATGTTCTCTGGCGCTCTCTGTTTTTCCCTGGCCATAATAAATTACTCCAAGAGCAGCCACAGCTCCTGCCCGCTGACGGCTTACATGACCCGGCGCAAAAAGATAAGGAACCTGGCACATTTCCTGAATCTTCTCACGAAATACCGGTACGCCATCTCCCAGGAAAATAACCTTTTTCCCCATCTGGTTCAGTTCTTCCAAAAGCGTATCCACAGGAAGAGCATCCTGTTCTTTTACTGTCTGAAGCTGTCCCTTCTGAAAACAATACAAACCTGTATACACCTGGTTTCTCCTTGCATCCATAATCGGACAGATAAGAGTATCTTCATCTGTCCCGTAAAGATTATAAGCCAATGCTTCTGTTGTTGGAATTCCGATTAATGGTTTGTTCAGAGCCAATCCAAGTCCTTTAGCTGTTGCTGATCCAATACGCAGTCCTGTAAAAGAACCTGGACCTGCTGCCACAGCAATGGTATCAATGGATTCCAAATCCAGTTGTACTGCCTTTTTCAGTTCATCCAGCATCGGCAGCAAGGTCTGAGAATGTGTTTTTTTATAGTTCATGGTATATTCTGCAACCAGGTTATCATCCTCCATAATTGCCACAGAAGCTACTAACCTGAACTGTCCAGCGCTAAAATCTTCATAATTTTACTTCATCCTCTCTTTTTCCAATCCATCTATGGTGATTTTCCGGTAATCAAATCCTTTCTCCGGATTTTTTCTATGGTCACAGAAATAATCTGTTTTGGCAAAAGCTCCTGAATCAGTTCTGCCCATTCAATAAGACACACACCATTCCCGAAAAATAATCATCATATCCGATTTCTTCCATTTCTTCAATATCACCAATGCGATATACATCAAAATGATAAAATGGCATTTTGCCCTCTTCATATACCTGCACAATGGTAAAGGTAGGGCTGTTGACTGGTTCCTCTATCCCAAGTCCCCTGCTACTCCCTGGGTGAATACGGTTTTCCCCACTCCAAGGTCCCCATTTAAAGTATAAATTTCACCAGGCCGCGCCTGTTCTCCGATTTTCACTCCAAGCTTGAAGGTTTCTTCCGCATTTGTCGTTTCTATAATAATCATATACTATCCTCTTTTTGATTTTTTCCCGTGTTCAGTATAGCACAGAAAATTCCGGCTTGCACCTTTTATTTTTTGCCCTTATAATGGAGTATTATAATTTAAGCAAAGGAGAATGATTATGGCAAATCCAATTGTAACCATTACTATGGCAAATGGCGATGTAATGAAAGCAGAATTATATCCAGAAATCGCCCCAAATACAGTAAACAACTTCATCAGTCTTGTAAAAGACGGCTTCTATGACAGTCTGATTTTTCACCGTGTTATCCGTGGCTTCATGATTCAGGGCGGCTGTCCAAACGGAACCGGCATGGGAGGCCCTGGCTACTCTATCAAAGGAGAATTTTCTCAGAATGGGTTCAAAAATGACCTGGCACATACCCCTGGTGTTCTCTCCATGGCACGTGCTATGCATCCTGATTCCGCTGGCAGCCAGTTCTTCATTATGCATGAAACTTCTCCACACTTAGACGGTTCTTATGCTGCTTTCGGTAAAATTACAGAAGGCATGGATATCGTAAACAAAATTGCAGAAACCCGCACAGACTACAGTGACCGCCCATTAGAGGAGCAGCGCATCCAGTCCATGACTGTTGAAACCTTCGGTGTGGATTATCCTGCACCGGAAAAATGCTAATCCCTGTGTGACCCATTAATCATCAAAAAGGAGATATTCTCCTTCTGATACAGCAAAATAAAGTTCTTTTACATCTGTGATGGAGGCTCTTGCATTGGTGGCCTCTGTCACAGCTTTTTTTTATCTGCTCTGCATCTTTTGCCGGAAGGAGTATCTGCATTTTTACATTTTCTGCATACTGGGAGTCCATAACAGGTATTTGGTTTTGTGCAAATAAATACTGAAGTTTCCCAACTCCGGTATAATCTATGCCTATTTCTGTCAAAATCCCATGGTATTTGGTAATTACCCTGCTGGCTGCAAGTCCGGCCTGCACTGCTTTGGAATATGCCCGGACCAGCCCTCCGGTTCCAAGAAGAGTTCCTCCAAAGTATCTGGTAACCACAACTGCTGTATTATAAAGTTCTTCTCCCAAAAGGACATCCAGCATCGGGCGTCCTGCAGTTCCCTGAGGTTCTCCGTCATCACTGCAGCGCACCAGTTCTCTTCTCTCACCGATTACATAGGCAAAGCAGTTATGGGTTGCATCCCAGTGCTGTTTTTTCTTCTCTTCAATAAATCTTAAAGCCTCTTCCTCTGATTTTACCAGACGGACTTCTGCCAGAAATCTGGATTTTTTCTCTACAATTTCCCCGATTCCGCCCTCATATATGGTCTTGTATTGTTCTAACATACATTTTTGATTCCTTTCCATCCTTGTACCTTGCATTTTAGCATAGTTTCTTAAAAAATGGGAACATTTATGAAGAAAAAATGAATTCCTGTGCATAGGAGCAAAGTTTCTTGAATTAGGTTCTGTCATTTGTTATAATGGACGGGAAAAGGAGGCAAGACTACATGAATTTTGGAAAACGGGCCACAAATAAAAAACGAAACGCCCTTACATCCCGTTCTACTATGATCGGAAAAAAAGCACATGTTTCCCTGCTGCGCGTGATATTTTTATCACTTCTGGCAATCTTTGTGATTGGCGCCTGTGCGGGGCTTGGTGCATTTAAGGGCTGCTGGACAGTGCGCCGGACATAGAGGACGTAAACATTGTACCTGTAGGAGAAGCTACTTTTGTTTATGATGCCAATGGAAATCAGCTTCAAAAGCTCACTGCTCCTAATTCCAACCGTATGCCGGTTACCTTGGACAAGATTCCCAAGGATTTGCAAAATGCAGTGGTGGCCATTGAAGACGAACGTTTTTATGAACATAATGGTATTGATATACGAGGTATTCTCCGTGCCGGTGTCAAAGGTATTTTAAGCGGAGGTAATTTTTCAGAAGGTGCCAGCACCATTACCCAGCAGCTTTTGAAAAATAATGTATTTACAGGGTGGACCAACGAGTCTACTGTGCAGCGTTTCACACGTAAAATCCAGGAACAGTATCTGGCTCTTCAATTGGAGAAACACACCAGTAAAAAAGTGATCCTGGAAAATTATTTAAACACCATTAACCTTGGAAACGGAAATTATGGCGTGCAGGCTGCTGCCCAGGACTATTTTGGAAAAGATGTCAGTGAGCTGAGCCTTTCTGAATGTACCGTCATTGCAGGAATCAGCCAGAACCTACTAAGTTTAATCCTGCTGTAAACCCGGAGGAAAACAGCAAACGCCGGGAAATGGTTCTGGATCATATGCTGGATCAGGAATATATTTCCAAAGAACAGTATGATGAGTGTCTTGCTGATAATGTTTATGAACGTATTCAACAGGTAGCGCAGCAGCAGCAGGAAGAAGAAAACAAGGTATACAGCTATTTTATTGATGAATTAACAGAACAGGTAGTCAAAGATTTACAGGAGCAGAGGGGTTATACAGAATCCCAGGCTTATAATGCGCTTTACAGCGGCGGTCTTCGTATTTATACAACACAGGATCCTGCCATCCAGCAGATTTGTGACGAAGAATATGCAAATCCCCATAACTTTCCTGCGGGAAGCCAGGTGCTTCTTGATTACAGACTCACAGTAAAGCATCCAAACGGTGAGCAGGAAAATTACAGTAAGGAAATGCTCCAGGATTATTTTATTAAAAATGAGAACCAGAACTTTACACTGTTATTTAACAGCCAGGAAGATGCCCAGGCACATGTAGATGCCTATAAGGCCTCCATTCTTGCTGATGGCAGTGAAGTAGTTGCTGAGAGTGTAAACTTTATTCCACAGCCTCAGTCATCTATTTGTATTATTGACCAGTACACAGGCTATGTAAAAGCCATTGTTGGCGGGCGGGGGCAAAAGTCTTCCAGCCTTACTTTAAACCGGGCTACCAATACGTTAAGACAGCCTGGTTCTACTTTCAAGCCTCTGGCTACTTTTGCCGCTGCTTTAAATGAAGGCGGAATGACTCTGGCTACAACCTTTGAAGATACTCCGTACAAATACAAAGACGGAACGCCTCTGTACAACTATGACCATGCTTATCATGGTACTGTGTCCATCCGTACAGCAATCCAGGAATCCTACAACATTCCTACTGTAAAGGCCATGGAAGAAATTACTCCTGCCCTTGGAGTTGAATATTTGAAGAAGTTTGGCTTTACTTCTATTCTGGATACAGATACTGAACTTCCTGCCGGAAGTGGTAAATATTTTTCAGATGTGAATCTTCCTACTGCCCTTGGAGGTATTACAAAAGGTGTCAGCAATCTGGAATTAACAGCAGCCTATGCAACCATTGCTAACGGCGGTACTTATATCAAGCCTGTATTTTATACTAAGATTCTGGATGCAGATGGAAATGTGGTAATCGACAATACACCGGAGGAAACCTCTGTTGTAAGACCAAGTACTGCTTACCTTCTTACCAGCGCTATGGAAGATGTTGTAAAAAAAGGTACTGGTAAACGTCTCCAGTTAAATAATATGCCGGTTGCAGGTAAAACAGGTACTACAGATAACTATAAGAACCTGTGGTTTGCCGGATATACACCTTATTACACCTGCGCTGTCTGGGCTGGTTATGATGATAACACCGTTCTTCCTGCAGGTACAGCGCGTACTTATCAGCAGACTTTATGGAGAACCATTATGCAGAGAATCCACAATGATCTGCCTTCCAAAGAATTTGAAATGCCATCCACAGTTGAGAAAGCGTCCATTTGTACCAAAACAGGATTGCTTGCCACCTATAGCTGCAAGTCTGTAACTGAATATTTTGATACAGAAACACTGCCTAAGAAATATTGTGACGGACATTTCTTCAACTTCTTTAAACCAGGAAATAACTCGGATGATGAAAAGGATGAGGAAGAACCAAAACCAGATGATTCTGTAGATGTGCCGGATGAAATCACTCCTCCGGAGACACCACAGGAGCCGGAAACGCCTGATGTACCAGAGGTGCCAGATCCCCCTGAGACACCGGAAACGCCTGATGGTCAGACGCCGCCTACGGATCCCCAGACACCTGCAGAACAATAAACCTTTCACCAAAAAAGGAACCTCACGGTTCCTTTTTTTATGTCAAGACAACTTTTTTATTCACTTAACACCAGTTTTGCCGCTCCATATACCCCGGCATCATTTCCAAGCATTGCCAGCGCAAAACCAGCCTCTTTACATGCCGGAAAAGCATATTTATGAAATTCTTCTTTCACACAGTCCAGTAAAACCTGACCAGCCTTGGAAACGCCGCCTCCTAATACAATAATCTCGGGATCTGCTACACAGGAAAATACTGCCAGCGCCTTTCCAAGATATTGGGAAAACTCTTTCACAATTTCTTTTGCCAGAGCATCCTGTTCTTTGTATGCGTCAAAAACGTCTTTTGCTGTAACCCTCTCTTTGCCTCTTAAAAGAGATGCCGCGTCAGAAGATGCCAATGCCTGTTTTGCCAGTCTGGCAATCCCTGTAGCAGAAGCATACTGTTCCAGACATCCTTTATTTCCACAGTTACAAGCCACAGTTTCTTCCGGATTTACACAGGCATGTCCCAGCTCTCCTCCGGCTCCGTGAGCCCCTGTAAGAATCTTTTCATTAATGATAATGCCGCCGCCTACGCCGGTACCAAGGGTTACCATAATCATATTTCTGGCTCCCTGTCCGCCGCCTTTCCACATTTCTCCAAGGGCAGCTACATTGGCGTCATTTCCGGCTTTAACCGAAATACCTGTGAGACTCTGAAGTTCCTCTTCAATATTCTTTCTTCCCCAATGAAGATTCACCGCATAGGGCAGTTCCCCATTCTCACCTACTGGTCCTGGAACCCCGATTCCAATTCCCGCAACCGCTTCTTTGTCTATATGTCTTTCTTTCATTTTGTCCAGAATGGTTTTTGCAATATCCGGAAGGATTCTTTCCCCATTGTTTTCTGTATGGGTTTTGATTTCCCATTTTTCTTCCATGGTTCCATCTGTCAGAAACAACGCACATTTTACGGTTGTGCCTCCCAAATCAATTCCAAAACAATATTTACTCATGTTTTATGACTCCCCTTCTTCTCTTTTTTTTGCCATATTTTCCTGTACACGCCTGTACAACTCCTGGGCGGCATTATATCCCATCTTTTTCTGACGGTGGTTGACTGCCGCAGATTCGACAATAACCGCCAGGTTTCGTCCCGGGCGGATAGGCAGAGAATGGCAGACAATCTTATTTCCTAAAAATTCTGTATACTCTTCTTCCATGCCAAGACGGTCATATTCTTTGTCCCGGTTCCACTCCTCCAGTTTAATAACCAGATCAATAGACTGGGTATCTTTTACACTTTCAACACCAAACAAAGTCTTTACATCAATAATTCCAATGCCGCGAAGTTCAATAAAGTGACGGGTAATATCCGGCGCAGAGCCAACCAGAGTTACATCACTGACACGGCGAAGTTCCACCACATCATCACTGACAAGACGATGTCCGCGCTTAATCAATTCAAGCGCTGCCTCGCTTTTTCCAATGCCGCTTTCTCCCATAATCAGGACGCCTTCACCATATACGTCCACCAGCACTCCATGAATGGAAATACACGGAGCAAGCTGTACATTGAGCCAGCGGATAATCTCTGCCATAAAAGCAGATGTGGTATTATCGGTGCCAAACACCGGAACATTATACTTTCTTGCCAGCCCCAGCATATCTTCATCCGGCTCTGTCATGGTTGTAAATACCACACAGGGAATTTTGCTGGAAACAAACCGCTCAAAGGCTCTTATTTTTTCCTCCCTGTCTAAATGGAGCAGATACGTATATTCAACATAACCAATAATCTGGACACGTTCATTTTCAAAATGTTCCAGATATCCGGTAAGCTGCAAGGCCGGGCGGTTGATTTCCGGCGTATTGATTCGCATGGCGGTGATATCAATATCCGGTGTTTTATTGTACAGGTTCAGCTCCTGCACCATTTTTGTTAATTCTACACCTTTCATGTTTCTTCTCCTTTATCATGTACTGGCATCTGCCTTAAATTCTCTCCATTTCATTTTATCATACAGAACTTCTAAGTTCAACAATGGTGAAAAAAATCAAAAACCTGAGCAGCCGCTTTTTCATTCATGGATTCCACCCGGGCAAGTTCTTCGATACTGGCTTCCTTAATGGCTTCCAGACCTTTAAACTGTTTCATAAGGGCTTTTCTTCTGGCTGGTCCAATACCCGGAATATCATCCAGAACAGAATGTACCTGCCCCTTGCTTCTTAAAGAACGGTGATATTCAATGGCAAACCTGTGAGCTTCATCCTGGATTCTGGTAATGAGTTTAAACCCTTCACTGTCCCGTTTTATGGGAATTTCCTGGTTTCTAAAATAAAGCCCTCTGGTTCTATGTTTGTCATCTTTTACCATGCCGCACACAGGAATCTGCAAATTCAGTTTTTCTAAGACCGACAGAGCAATATTTACCTGACCTCTCCCGCCATCCATCATAATCAAATCCGGAAACCTGGTAAAGCTTCCAAATTCTTGTTCCAGTTCCTGATTTCTGCGTTCTTCCTGCTCATTCATGCCATGGACAAAACGCCTGGTAAGCACCTCTTCCATGCTGGCATAATCATTTGGACCTTTTACCCACTTAATCTTAAACTTCCGGTAATCGCTGCGTTTTGGCTTTCCTTTTTCATAGACAATCATGGAACCAACTGACTGAAAACCGCTGATATTTGAAATATCAAAGGCTTCGATTCTCTGAATATCCTGCAGCCCCAATAATTCTGCAATCTCTTTGACCGCTCCAATGGTTCTGCCTTCTTCTCGTTTTATCCGCTCCTTATCCTGACGCAAGACCAGCTTGGCATTTTGATATGCCATTTCCACCAGCTTTTCCTTGGTTCCCTTCTTGGGTACCAGAATCCGTACTTTCTTCCCTTTTCGTTTTTCAAGCCACCGGGCAATCAGGTCCTGCTCTTCGATTTCTTCCTGAATCATAATCTCTCTTGGAATAAACGGCGTCCCTGCATAAAATTGCTTCAAAAAGCTGGAAAGAATCATAGCCCGGCTGTCTCCCGGGGCTGTCTTCATATAAAAATGATCCCTTCCAATCAGCTTGCCATCCCGGACAAAAAATACCTGCACCACCGCATCCTGTCCTTCCTCTGCCATGGCAATAATATCCTTGTCCTCCCCGGGATGGTCTGTAATCTTCTGTTTCTCTCCAATGCGCTGTACGCTTTGCATTAAATCCCGATACTGGGCAGCATCCTCAAATTTCATTTCTTCAGACGCCTGGTACATTTTCTCCTCCAGTTCTTTCAGGATTTTTTTATGATTTCCATTGAGAAAATCCAGCAGACTGTCCACCTGCGCTCTATAGGCTTCCTGAGAAATATATCCCTGACAAGGTCCGTCACACTGCTTAATATGATAATACAGGCAGGGACGTTCTTTTCCTGTGTCTCTTGGAAGCACTCTGCTGCAGGTGCGGAGATGATACAGCTTTCTGGTAAGCTCTATCACATCCTTCACAGCCCCCGCATTGGTATAAGGTCCGAAATACTTTGACTTATCCTTTTTCATGGTTCTTGCAGTCATAATTCTTGGAAATGCCTCCCCCACCGTCACTTTGATAAAAGGATAATTTTTATCGTCTTTTAACATGGTATTATACTTGGGCTTATGTTCCTTAATCAGATTTGATTCCAGAACCAAAGCCTCCAGCTCTGAATCGGTAACAATATATTCAAACCTCTCTATCTGCTCTACCATCTGTTCTTTCTTAATTCCCAGATTCCTGCTCTTTTGAAAATACTGTCTGACCCTGTTTTTCAGGCTAATGGCTTTGCCACATAAATAATGGTGTCATGCTTATCATGCATGATATATACTCCCGGAAGAGAAGGGAGTTTTTTCAGTTCCTCCTCTATATTAAACATCATTTCCTCCTGGTTTTTTATTCTTTTTCTGCTTGTATCGGATAGAAAAGGGAAGGGCTGACACCTTTATGTGCAACAGCTCCTTCCCTTTATGTTGTGCCGCATATTCTCTTTTATTCCACAACGGGATTCTCCGGTATTTCCGGGGCTTCGGACGCTTCCAGTTCTACAGGCTTTTCCTGTGCTTTTGGCTCTTCTATGCCTTTTGCCTCATGGAAAATCTTCATAAATTCTTTTCCTGTAATGGTTTCTTTTTGAATTAAAAACTCTGCAATCTTATCCATAACATCCCGGTTTTCGCTGAGAAGTCGTTTTGCCTCATCATAGGATTTCTTCAAAAGCTTCATGACTTCATGGTCAATCTCTGTTGCTGTAGCATCACCACAGTTTAACACTGCTCTGCCATCCAGATACTGATTCTGAGTTTCTGAAAGTCCCATCAGTCCGAAACGGTCTGACATACCATACTGAGTAATCATAGCGCGCGCCACCTTGGTAGCCTGTTCAATATCATTGGCAGCTCCTGTAGTCACAGTATCAAAAACTAATTCTTCTGCTGCGCGTCCGCCCAGATAGCCTACCAGCATGGCTTCCAGTTCCTTCTTGGTATTTAAGAACTTCTCCTCTTCCGGCACATGCATAACATAGCCAAGAGCGCCCATGGTTCTTGGAACAATAGTAATCTTCTGTACTGGTTCGGAGTCCTTTTGCAGGGCGCTTACCAGAGCATGCCCTACCTCATGATAGGAAACAATCTTGCGCTCTTCCTGGCTTAAAATCCGGTCTTTCTTCTCTTTTCCTACCAGAACTACTTCCACTGCTTCCAGTAAATCTTTCTGGGAAACTGCCTGTCTGCCATTTTTAACAGCCAGAATGGCGGCTTCGTTAATCATATTGGCCAAAATCAGAACCTACAGCTCCTGATGTTGCAGGGCAATTCCTTCCAAATCTACACTTTCATCCAAAGCCACATTCTTTGCATGTACTTTAAGGATATTCACCCTTCCCTTTAAATCCGGACGGTCAACAATGACTCTTCGGTCAAAGCGTCCGGGTCTTAACAGAGCCGGGTCTAATACTTCCGGACGGTTGGTGGCTGCCAGAATCAAAAGTCCCTTAGAGGTATCAAAACCGTCCATTTCTGCCAGCAACTGATTCAGGGTCTGCTCCCTCTCATCATTTCCTCCATACCTGGCGTCACGGCTTTTACCAATGGCATCTACCTCATCAATAAAAATAATGCAGGGGGCATTTTTCTTGGCTTCTTCAAACAAATCCCTTACTCTGGAAGCGCCCACACCTACAAACATTTCCACGAAATCGGAACCAGACAGGGAAAAGAAAGGAACGTGGGCTTCCCCTGCCACTGCTTTGGCAAGTAAGGTTTTACCGGTTCCCGGAGGTCCCACCAACAGGGCGCCTTTTGGCAGTTTGGCACCAATAGTTGTATATTTTCCAGGATTATGAAGAAAGTCCACCACTTCCTGCAGGGACTCTTTTGCCTCGTCCTGCCCTGCCACATCTTTAAAGGTAATACCGGTTTCCTTCTGGACATAAGCCTTTGCCTTGCTTTTTCCCACGCCGCCCATCATACCGCCATTTTTGCTCATCTTCTTATACAACATGCTTAAAAGGAAAAACATAAGCAGTACCGGCAGTACCAGGCTTAGGATTGTGTAAAGAACTTCTGTTGCCGCATTGGGCTTCTCTCTGTTAAAATCTTCTACACCGGCCTTTTCCAGACGTTTTACCAGTTCACTGGCATCCTCCATCAAGGTTGTGTAAAGCGTAGCAGGAGTTCCCATTTTCTGCTGTTTCTTAAGCGTAACCGTCAGCGTTTCGCCTTTCATTACAACACGATCTACTTCTCCCTTTTCCAGCATTTCAATAAACTGGCTGTAAGGGACTTCGCTGGACACGCCTCTGGTCATCCTGCCAAGGACATTAAACATCACCAGGCTTACCATGATGCACAGAAGAATGACCAGCAATGACTGTTTATTCTTAGGCCCGTCATTTTTAGGGCCGTTATTCTGATTTTGCTCCATCTCTCTCCTCCTTGCGTTATCTTCTTTATTATAAGGATTCCCCAATTATAAATCAACTATAAGATTGTGAAAAACCGAACACATTTATTAAAGTTTTGTAAATTTCTGTAGAATCTATACAAAATATAATATTTTTGTTGTTACCACTGGAATTCCTGTCGGCTTTTTAGTATACTAAGTTACTGTATTAGAAAAAATAAAAAGAAAAGGGGCATATAGAACATGAAAATAGGATTTGATAATGATAAGTATTTATCCATGCAATCTGAACATATCAAAGAACGCATTAATCAATTTGACAATAAACTGTACCTTGAATTCGGAGGAAAACTGTTTGACGATTACCATGCCTCCCGTGTGCTTCCTGGATTTGCCCCGGACAGTAAGTTAAAAATGCTGATGCAGCTTTCCGACCATGCGGAATCGTTATTGTTATCAGCGCCGGAGATATTGAAAAAAACAAAGTCCGTGGTGACCTTGGAATCACTTATGATCTGGATGTGCTGCGTCTCATCGATGCCTTTCAGTCCCGGGGCTTCTACGTTGGCAGCGTGGTAATCACTCAGTACACCGGACAGGCTGGCGCCAACAATTTTAAGACCAAACTGGAAAACCTGGGAATCAAAGCATATATTCACTATCCAATCGCAGGATATCCAAGCAATATTCCTTTTATTGTCAGTGATGAAGGCTTCGGCAAAAATGAATATATTGAAACCACCCGTCCTCTGGTTGTTGTGACTGCACCAGGACCTGGAAGCGGAAAAATGGCAACCTGCCTTTCCCAGCTTTATCATGAACACAAGCGTGGCATCCATGCCGGATACGCCAAATTTGAGACGTTCCCAATCTGGAATATCCCATTAAAGCATCCGGTAAACCTGGCTTATGAAGCAGCCACTGCAGACTTAAACGATGTGAATATGATTGATCCCTTCCATCTGGAAGCCTATGGCACTACTACTGTAAATTATAACCGGGATGTGGAAATTTTCCCTGTACTTAGCGCAATTTTTGAGAAAATTTTCGGAAAATGCCCATACCAGTCTCCTACTGACATGGGTGTTAATATGGCTGGAAATTGTATTATTGATGATGAGGTCTGCAAAGATGCCTCCAAACAGGAAATTATCCGCAGATACTATAAAGCTCTGGAAGGGCGTGTTGAGGAAACCAGCAACAATGAAGAAGTATTTAAGCTGGAGCTGCTCATGAAACAGGCAGGTATTTCAACAGAAGACCGCAAAACAACCACTGCTGCCTTACAGCGGGCGGAAGAAACCGGAGCTCCGGCGGCTGCCATTGAACTGGAAGACGGCAGAATTCTCACAGGAAAAACTTCAGATCTTTTAGGCGCTTCTGCTGCTTTACTTTTAAATACTTTAAAGGAGCTTGCCGGTATCCAGCATCAGCTTCATGTAATTTCTCCGGTAGCCATTGAACCTATCCAGAAGTTAAAAACCGCTTATCTTGGAAGCAAAAACCCAAGACTGCACACCGATGAAGTGCTTATTGCCCTTTCCAGCAGCGCTGCTACCAGTGATGTGGCAAAACTGGCTCTGGAACAGCTTCCAAAACTAAAAGGCTGCCAGGTACACTCCTCTGTTATGCTGTCCTCCGTGGATAAAAACATCTTCAAGAAATTAGGGGTACAGCTTACCTCTGAACCGGTGTATGAGCATAAAAAGATTTACTAAAATGATAACATAAAAAAAGAGCTATCAGCATCGTCGCATTGCATGAATATTGATGCTAATAGCTCTTTTTTTATTTCTTATTCTTCGTATCCGTTTGGATTATTGGACTGCCATCTCCAGGAGTCCTCACACATTTCTTTGATTCCAAATTCTGCTTTCCAGCCCAGTTCTTTCTCTGCTTTTTCTGCGCTTGCATAGCAGGTAGCAATATCTCCGGGACGACGTTCTTTGATTACATAAGGAATTTTTACTCCTGTAGCTGCTTCAAAGTTTTTCACAATATCCAGAACACTGTATCCGTTTCCGGTTCCCAGGTTATAAATTTTTAAGCCCGCTTTTTCTTCAATCTTTTTCAGGGCTTTCACATGACCTTTTGCCAGGTCTACCACATGGATATAGTCTCTTACGCCAGTTCCGTCCGGTGTATCGTAATCATTTCCGAATACGCCCAGTTCTTTCAGCTTTCCTACTGCTACCTGAGTAATGTAAGGCATCAGATTGTTTGGAATACCATTTGGATTCTCTCCAATGGTTCCACTCTTGTGTGCGCCGATTGGATTGAAATATCTTAATAACACTACATTCCATTCCGGGTCTGCTTTCTGGATATCAGATAAAATCTGTTCCAGCATGGATTTTGTCCATCCGTATGGGTTTGTACACTGACCTTTTGGACATTCTTCTGTAATTGGCACAAAAGCCGGATCTCCGTAAACAGTTGCGGAAGATGAGAAGATAATGTTTTTCACTCCATGTTTTCTCATAACATCTACCAGAGTCAGAGTTCCGGCAATGTTATTTTCATAATATTCCCATGGTTTTGCTACAGATTCTCCCACTGCCTTTAATCCTGCAAAATGAATACAGGAATCAATGGATTCTTTATCAAAAACTTCATTCAATGCTTCTCTGTCTAAAATATCTGCTTTGTAAAATTTCACTGGCTTTCCGGTAATCTTTTCCACTCTCTCCAGAGATTTCTCACTTGCATTAGAAAGATTGTCAAGAACCACTACCTCATATCCAGCATTCTGAAGCTCTACTACAGTATGGCTTCCAATATAACCTGCCCCACCTGTTACTAAAATTGCCATTTTTGCTTCCTCCTTTGAGAACATGAATTTAGATTTTAATTTTTATGTTTCAAAACATTATTTATGTTCATTTATACTCTATCACTTTTTTTTAGGAAATTCAAGTATCTTTTCCTCCGATTTTTTTATCTTATAAACCGGACCAGCCACTCCATACGTTCTATGGCATAAGCAAAAAAGCTTGATACGCCTGACAAAAATAGTTCTCCTTCTCCTCTGCATAATCCCGCTTACAGCCTCCTCTGCATAAAGGATACCATTTGCACTGACTGCACTTTTCCCCGCGTTTCATTCCTTCCCGGAAGAAATCCTTCTCTACCAGCACACCTTCAGAAAACCGAAAATCCGCATCTGCAATATTGGCAACACGATGCTCATCCAGTACATAAAAATCACAGGGAAAGATATCGCCATTGGCTTCCACAATATTCTGCATGGAGCATCTTCCTGTCTGCGCGCAGGCTTCCGGTGGATATCCTTTCAGCACAGACATCCAGTTGTCAAATTCCCGAAGGGAAATCATAGTTCCGGACCTGACATCTTCAAACCAGAGATCAAACAGGTCTTTCAAAGCCCGCTCATAAACCTCCGGTGTCAAAGACCAGGGATGTTGCCCCCTCTTCTCTCCCAAAGGATCCAGACAGGGAATATACTGCTGATAGTAAAAGCCTTCTTTTTTCAGATATTGATAAATGGAAGTAATCTTCTTTGCACTTTGTTTTGTAAGGACGCAGAGAATGTTCACATCTACTCCCTTTTTCTGCAACATTTTGGCATTTTTCAAAACCCGCCCAAAGGTTTCTTTTCCATTTCCATCACGACGGTTTTTATCATAATTTCCCTGGTTCCATCCAGAGAAATTCCCACCAGAAAATGATGTTCCTTTAAGAAATCTCCCCATTCTTCATTTAAAAGGCTTCCATTGGTCTGCAGACAAAACTGAAGTCTGGTTTCCGGCTTCTTATATTGTTTTGTATAGTCTATAAACTTCCTATAAAACTCCAGTCCGGCCAGAGTCGGTTCTCCTCCCTGAAATCCAAAAGTACAGGAAAGTTCTGCTGCATCCAGGGCTTTTCTTACCACCTTCTCTAAAACTTCTTCTTTCATAAATCCGTAAGAATGTACTTCCCTGTTTTTACATTCATCTTCGTAAAAACAATAGCTGCATCTTAGATTGCAATTAGAAGATGCCGGTTTTATCATTAATTGTACATGTTTCATTGTATTTTGCCACTTTCTTTCCTTTTTTTCATTTTAGCTTTTTTCATTTGGAAATACAAGCCTGAAAATTTTACTTTCAATTTTTTTCATTGTTTTTCAGTTACTTTCATACTATAATAGGATTATACTATGAAAACACAGGCAAATGTCTGTGAGGAGGAGAATGCAGCATGAAAATTTATAAAACAAAAAACTATGAAGAAATGAGTAAGAAAGCAGCTCACATCATTGCATCCCAGGTAATTTTAAATCCTGACTGTGTACTGGGACTTGCTACCGGTTCTACACCTGTCGGAACCTACAAAAACCTGATTGAATGGTACAACAACGGAGATCTTGATTTCTCACAGATTACTTCCTGTAACTTGGACGAATACAGAGGATTAAGCGGAGAGCATGATCAGAGCTACCGTTATTTCATGAATCATAACTTATTTGACCATGTAAATATCCGCAAAGAATGTACTTATGTTCCAGACGGATTAGAAGAAGACAGCGATAAAGCTGCCAGAGATTATGATCAGATTATTGCAGACCAGGGCGGTATTGATTTACAGCTTTTAGGTCTTGGACACAATGGTCACATCGGTTTCAATGAACCTGCGGATGAGTTTCCAAAAGGAACTCATGTTGTAGATTTAACAGAGAGTACCATCCAGGCTAACAAACGTTTCTTTGCAAGTGAAGCAGATGTTCCGCGCCAGGCTTACACCATGGGAATCGGAACGATTATGAGCGCAAAGAAAATCCTGGTTGTTGTAAGCGGTGAAGACAAAGCTGAAATCCTGAACAAAGTCATCAACGGACCTATTACTCCCCAGGTACCGGCTTCTATTCTTCAGCTTCATCCAGACGTAACGATCGTTGCAGACGAAGCTGCTTTATCTAAAACAAAATAAAAAGCCTTGATAATTTAACACCCTCAAGAATCTTGATACAGATTCCTGAGGGTTATTTTATATCACAGCATCTTTCTCTAATAGTTACCATTAACTATTGCGTATTCTATTTTTCCGAATTTCCTTCCATTTCAGCGGATTCCCATAATGCATCACAGAAGCGCTGTAAATCTGTGCAGATAACACAGCTATAATCACAATAGATACTGCCAGAATTGCCATAGACAGCAGCAGCTCCGGTGTGGTAATGTCACCGGTGAGAATCTTAAATGGCACTGCAAAGGGTGAGGAAATAGGCAGGTAAACAGCCAGCTTTGACAATGCATTGCTTCCGCCACCGGCTACAGATGTGAAATAGCCAAGATAAAATCCTACAATAGCAACTATGGATACCGGCATCATCACAGAATTCAAATCTTCTATTTTGCTCACCGCTGCGCCGCATACAGAATTCATCACTGCATACAGGGCATAGCCTAAAATAAAGTAAAGAATCAATACCAGAATCGTGTCTGCCCCAAATCCGGAAAGGCTGATTTCAATTCCATTGATCTGGAAGCCATCTGGCATCAAAATCCCATAGCATGCCAGTCCGAAGGCCAGAAGTCCTCCCATCTGCAAAAGCCCCACAGCTCCCATAGCAAGACATTTTCCCACTAAAATCCTGGAGGGTTTCGCGGAAATAATCAAGGTTTCCATAACTCTTGAGGTTTTTTCAGACGCCACAGACATAGCAACTCCATATCCATAGTAATACACTGCAAAGAACATCACAAAGGTCATCACAAGCCCCAGTACATATCCCGTAAGATTCATTTCACCTGCTGATTCCTCCGCATATCCAAGAGGAACCTGGCTGCTGCTATGTTTTCTGCGCTGACACCCTGAGCTGTCAAAAACTCAGCCTGCCAGATTTTCGTACTCAGTTCCCCACCTTATCGGCATTAATCCCTTTCATGAAATTGGTATTCACCACATGGATAAAGGGAACTCCCTCCTGGTCTTCTATGTAGAGAATGGAATTTTTCTCATTCTTTGCCACATCTTCTTTTAGTGCAGAAAGCTCCTGGGTTTTGGAACTCTTAAACTCCAGTTCCGGGTACAGTGCCTGGAATGCATCCATATGTTTCTCAAACACTCCTGTTTCATCAATAAAATAACAAATTCCTTCTTTTTCAGAAGAAACCTCTGCCTGCCTTCTGTACCCTGCTTCCCTCTTCTGATTTGTCAAAAGCCGATATAATCCTGGGAGCCAGACACAAAAGTAAAATCAATGCCATAATAATAATGGTGGACACCCAAAATGCCTTTTTTCGGATACCTTCTTTAAAAGTATATTGAAATACTGTTAAAACCTGTTTCATTTCGTTTCCCCTGCCTTTCTCACGAAGATTTCCTGTAAGGATGGTTCACGGATTTCAAACTTCACTGGGTAGATGTCTGCATCCAGCAATCCTTTTAAAAATTGATGGGCCATGTCATCTCCCTGGATTTTATATTCTGTCTCAGATGCACGTTCTTCAAATAACTGCAGTCCGTTTTGTTCTGCAATGCTTCTTACATCTCCCTGGGCAGAAACCACCAGATTGGTATGCCCATAGCCTGCCTTAATCTCTTTCAGATTACCTTTCAGCAAAGTTTTTCCCCTGTCCAGGATAACTAAATCCTTGCAATACTCTTCTACTGTTTCCATCTGATGGGTACTTAAAATAATATATTTTCCTTCCTCCACCAGTTCCCGCACCAGTTGTCTGAGAACCTGGGCATTTACCGGATCCAGTCCGGAGAATGGCTCATCCAGAAAAATCAGCCGGGGATTATGGATAATGGCTGCAATAAGCTGCACCTTCTGCTGATTTCCCTTAGATAATTTCTCTGCCGGCACGTTTTTATACTCTGTTACCTGTAAACGCTCCATGTAATCCAAAGCCGATTTTCTGGCTGCTTCTTTTTTCATACCCCTTAACATACCGAAATAAATCAACTGCTCTAAAACCTTTGTTTTCATATAAATCCCACGTTCCTCCGGTAAATATCCAAAGGATAAGGTTTCTCTGGTAATTCTGGTGTTATTCCAGGTAGCAGAACCCAAATCCGGATTCATAATTCCAAGAATTGTTCTTATGGTTGTAGTCTTTCCTGCTCCGTTGGTTCCCAAAAGCCCAAATACACCGGGGCTTTCCATGGAGAAAGACAAATGGTCTACTGCAGTCTTTTCTCCAAATTTTTTCGTTAGTTCATTTACAATCAATCCCATAAAATATCCTCCTTCACAATATTATTTCTTATAATGCCTGCAATAATAAGCATAAATCAGTGTCTGGGAACACCAGATAATCAGCAGCAGCAGAAAGGGCGCAATCCCCAAATTCAGAATTGTGGACAGTAAAACCAGCGCTACAAACAGCCCTAAATATAAATATTGAGATTTCAGATAAGCTTGATATCCGGCATGAAACACCTGCACTTTCTCCCGTTCATCACAGCTTGCCAGGCACTCTTTATCATAATTCCAGCTAAAAATATTTCCCTTTCTCTCCGGATTCAGTTTTTTCATATAGTTTACAATTCGGTCCAGACAAATCAGATTCCAGAACGCCCCTATAACAAAGAAATGAATTGCAGCCCCATTTCCTGCTGCTTCTTCCCTGTAAAGCTGGGAAATCACAATTCCTGAAACACAAATTCCAACAACACTCAGCAGGCTTATCACTGCCTGATAACGCTCATAAGATTTTTCTATACGCTCTGCCTCTTCCTCATCCTCCCTGTCCCAGTTTTTGTATTTCTTCCTTGCCCGAAGAACCAGAACAGTCCCGATAATGCAGCCTAAAACAGATAAGGCTATCAAAGCCCATGAGCTATACAAGGATATCAACGCCTCCAGATTTTTTAATTCCTCCCTAAGAGGCTCTCTCCAGCAAAAAAACACCAGACTTCCTCCGCCTCCTATGATTGCTCCTATAAGCATTAAAATCCCCGTTTGAAGAAAGCCTGCCTTTCTTCCTGTTTCCTGCTTTTGTTTACTCATCCTCTTCTCCCTCCTCATAGCGGAAAATTTCTTCTACACTTGCATTGCACTCCTTGGCTATTTTTAAAGCGAGTGTCACAGAGGGAGAATAATCTCCTCTCTCAATCAGGCTGATAGTCTGTCTGGATGCTCCCACCCTTCTGCCTAATTCCTGCTGGTTGATTCCAAGCCTTGCCCTGTATTCCTTCAGATTATTATATAGCGGCACATGTTTACCCCCCCCCCCTAAAAAATTTCTTTTCTTATAAAGTTGACAATATCCCTTGTCAAAATGACAACTTTCTTTGTCAATCATTCTAGCATATGACAAGGAAAGTTGTCAACACAAAAAAGGTCACAAAAAAAGATTGCTTTGAAATTTTCTCCAAAACAATCTTTTCATCCGCTTTATTTTTATCTGTCTCTTAATAAAACCAGTATTCCGGTCAAAACTACTACACCAACTGCCATGCCCCCAGGACCAAGGGGAATACTTCCAAGCAACAGCCCAGACACGTTCACTGCAAAATGGCACACCACAGCGCCTTTTAAATTTTTATGCTTTTCCACAATTTTTCCCAGCACAAGACCAATTCCAAAAGCATAAAGTCCCTGTACCAGATTTCCATGTATGACAGCAAAATACAACGCCTGCATCACGTTTGCCACTGAAAATGAAAAACTTTGACATAAAATTTTCAAGGTAAGCCCCCTGAAAATCAATTCCTCTGTCACAGGAGCAAATATTCCCACATAAAGAGCAGACCAGATACCTGGCTGATTCACTCCCAGACTTTCCAACACCTGACCATAAGCTTCCATTGTCTTTGGGAATAGCATCTGCGCCCCAAATAAAAGAAGACTCACTGCCAGTTGCAGACATAGTCCAAGAAGCAACAGCCGCAGCCAGCTTTTGGCATCCATTCCCCGCACTTCTGTGTTCTTTTCCTTTTTTTGCAGGAAGCGGTACCAGAAAATTCCTATTACAAGAAAAATCCCATTGATACAGCAGGAAAGAATATATACCCCCTGGGTCTGTAAATACCCAAGAATCTCTGTCCCCAGTCCTCCTCTGTTCTGGAAGATCACACTAAGAAGCACCAGAAATACCGAAAATCCTGCAGATAATAAAATTTGCAAAAGGAGCCACACGCACACTGGCATAAGGCTCATTCCAACTGTTTTCCATTTTTTCATATGCTTACACCTGCAAATCCCGGAAGGAAAAGCTCCGTTTTCCAGAAGCGTAGTCTTCTACAATGTGACCTTCACCAAATAAACGGTATTTATAAGTTACCAGACCTTCTAACCCTACGGGACCTCTGGCGTGGATTTTTCCTGTACTGATACCAACCTCTGCCCCAAATCCATACCGGAATCCATCTGCAAACCGGGTAGAACAATTCTGGTAAACCCCGGCGGAATCCACCAGCTGCATAAATTTTTCTCCATGCTCCGGATTTTCAGTAATAATACAGTCTGTGTGATGGGATCCATAGGTATTAATATGTTGCACTGCTTCTTCCAGACTGTCTACTAACTTGATAGAGAGTACCAGATCCAGGTATTCTGTGTGAAATTCCTCTTCCCCCATGATTTCGCAGTCAATGATTCTGCTTACTTCTTCAGTTCCCCGCAGTTTTACCCCTGCCCCTGTAAGCGCCTGGGCTGCCATTGGAAGAAATTCTGCTGCAATCCTACGGTGTACCAAAAGTGTTTCTGTGGCATTGCAGGCTGCTGTATACTGGGTTTTGGCATCCACAAGAACAGGAATTGCCTTTTCCTTATCATACTCTTCGTCAACATAAATGTGGCAGATTCCGTCTGCATGCCCCATCACCGGAATTTTAGTATGGTTCATAATATACTGCACAAAGGCATTAGAGCCTCTTGGAATCAGCAAATCTACACAGTCATGGCAGTCTAATAGCTGGTCAATTTCCTGATGCTGCTCAGCCTGAAGCATACAGCCTTTGGGCAGTCCTGCTTTTGTTACAGCCTGGTAAATCAAATCAAACAAAACTTTATTGGTTCTGGCAGTTTCCTTTCCGCCTTTTAGAACAGCGCAGTTTCCGCTCTTAATACAAAGTGCTGATATCTGCACCAAAGCATCTGTCTTGCCTCAAAAATAATGCCAATGACCCCGATAGGGCAGGATATGCGATACAGCCTCAGTCCCTGATCCAGTTCCCGCGCCATCTGCACCTTAGCCAGAGGGTCTTTAAGCTTTACCAGTTCCCGGATACCCTGAATCACATCTTCTAATTTATGTTGGTCAAATTTCAACCGCTTCATCACTGCCTGTGGAATCCCGGCATCTCTGGCTGCTTCTATATCTTCTTCATTTGCCTTAAAAATTTCCTCCCTGGCATTAAGAAGCGCCTCTGCTGCTGCCAAAAGCGCCTGATTCCGCACTTCAATGGAAAGCGCTGCCATTTGCGGGCTGTCCTCTTTCATTTTTTTTACTTCGCTTCTGATATCCATGGCTTGCCCTCTTTTCTTTTAGATTTTTACTCATTATAACTGGATTCTCTTCATCCTGCAACGAAAATCCTCTGTCTTTATTACATCTGCTTTCTCACAATCTTATATTCATCATTCATCTGAAAATATGGACAGTGATAAAACGTGTCCCTGAGAAAATGGCTCATTTCATCCTCATCCAGATTCACATCACAAATATAATATCCAAACTCTTCATCATAAATATAGTTACTGCAATATTCGCATCTTGTCTGAGCCTGTTTTTCTTTTTTCATATTTTCCAGCCCCCTCTTTTGTCTCTGTTTCTATTAAAGATATAGCAAAACCCCTTCTCTTGTCAAACGTTCCTGTAATTTCTCATAGAAAATCGCATTCTCTCATTGCAAATAACTGCATTAGTGCTATAATAGTTCATGCCTTTATAGAAATTTAATACCAATTATATTTTTTTAATACTATCTTAATCTAGATAATATGGAGGTTTCCTATGAAAATCATTATTGTGGGCTGCGGAAAAATCGGTACTACACTTGCAGAGCAGCTCAGTTCAGAACATCATGACCTTGTAGTCATTGATACGAATCCTCAGAAAATACAACAGCTTTCTGAGTCCATTGATGTTATGGGAATTGTGGATAATGGCGCAAGCATCAATGTTTTATCAGACGCAGGAATTGAGGATGCACATTTACTCATTGCTGTAACAGGATCTGACGAATTGAACCTTTTGTGTTGTGTTATTGCAAAAAAAGTAAGTAAATGCCATACCATTGCCAGAGTCCGGAATCCTTTATATAACAAGGAGCGAAATTTCATCCGGAAAAGTCTGGGTATTACTATGATTATCAATCCAGAGCTGGCTTCTGCTATTGAAATTTCACGCTTACTGCGTTTCCCCTCTGCCATTGAGCTGGATACCTTTGCAAAAGGCAGGTAGAGCTGTTGAAATTTAAACTGCTTCCAGAATTCCGGTTAAGCGGTATGTCTGTTATGGAAATCGTAGACAAACTGCGCTGTAATGTTTTAATCTGCGGCGTAGAGCGGGGCGAAGAAGTCTTTATTCCTTCCGGTAATTTCATTCTTCAGGACAATGACCTGATTTCCATTATGGCTTCTCCAAAGAATTCCGCTTCTTTCTTTAAAAAGGTTGGAATCCACACCCATCAGGTTAAAAATGCCTGATTGTAGGCGGGGGAACTTTGGGCTATTATCTGGCTGCTCTGCTGATTGATTTAAAAATCAAAGTGCGTATTGTGGAAAATAATCAGGAACGGTGCCAGCAGTTAAGTGAACTTCTTCCGGAGGCTACCGTTATCTGCGGAGACGGAACAGACAAAAAGCTGCTGCTGCAGGAGGGTCTGACACAGACAGAGTCTTTTATTACGCTTACCAATATGGATGAAGAAAATATTTTCCTGTCTCTGTTTGCCAAAAAGAATTCAAAGGCTAAATTAATTACCAAGGTAAACCGTATTGCTTTTGATGATATTATTGATGGTCTTGATATTGGCAGTGTTATTTATCCAAAATATATTACTGCGGACTATATCCTCCAGTATGTACGGGCTATGGAAAATTCTCTGAGCAGTAATGTAGAAACACTCTATCATATTCTGGACAACCAGGCAGAGGCTCTGGAATTTTCTGTAAAGGAAGCATCTTCTGTAACAGACATTCCTTTAAGCCAGCTAAATCTAAAAGAAAATCTGCTGATTGCCTGTATCAACCGCAATGGTTCCATTCAGATTCCAAGAGGACAGGATACCATCCAGGTAGGAGACACAGTTATTATTGTTACTTCTGTAAAGGGTCTTCGTGACTTAAAAGATATTTTGAAAAAATAAGAGGCAGGAAAGACGATGAATTACTCTATTGTAAGATATATTATTGGTAAGGTACTTTATTTTGAGGCTGCCTTTATGGGGCTCCCCTGCGTAACTGCTATTATTTACCAGGAACACAGCGGCTGGGCATTTTTCTTTACTGCCCTGTTGTGTATTTTACTGGCTTATTTGCTTACGCGAAAGCGTCCTGCAAATGATACTTTTTATGTGAAAGAAGGATTTGTAACCGTTGCTCTGAGCTGGATTGTTTTAAGTATTATGGGCGCGCTTCCTTTTTTATTCTGCGGTTCTATTACAAATCCTGTGGATGCCCTGTTTGAAACAGTCTCCGGGTTCACCACCACAGGCGCCAGTATTTTAAAGGATGTGGAAATTCTTCCCAAATGTGTCCTCATGTGGAGAAGCTTCACGCACTGGATTGGCGGTATGGGCGTTCTGGTATTTCTTCTTACTTTTATTCAGGGGCATGGGAGTGGTTCTCACATGAATCTCATGAAAGCAGAAAGTCCGGGACCTTCTGTAAGCAAACTGACACCTACCGTGCAGTCTACTGCAAAAATTTTATATTTGATTTATGTGGTTCTCACAGTAATTGAAATTATTTTACTGCTTTTAGGCGGTATGCTTTATTTGATTCTCTGACTACCAGCTTCGGTACTGCCGGAACCGGAGGTTTTGGTATTAAAAATGACAGTATTGGCGGATACTCTCCTTATATCCAGATTGTAGTCACTATTTTCATGATTCTTTTTGGAATTAACTTTAATGCTTACTTTTTCATTCTTTGCAAAAAAGTTCCGTCAGGCATTTCTTATGACAGAGGTGCGTTGTTATCTGGGAATTATTGCGGCGGCAATTCTTATGATTGCGTGGGATATCCGCCATCTTTTCCCAACCATTGGAGAAGTTTTCCGTCACGCGTCCTTCCAGGTGGCTTCTATTATTACCACTACGGGATTTGCCACTACAGACTTTGACTGCTGGCCCCAGGTTGCCAAAACAACTTTGATTATGCTTATGTTTATTGGCGCCTGTGCCGGAAGTACGGGAGGCGGTATTAAGGTTTCCCGTTTTGTCATTTTGATTAAAACCATCCAGAAGGAGCTGCACACTTTACTGCATCCCCGTATGGTGAAAAAGCTGAAAATAGACGGACATACTCTGGAGCATGAAGTTGTTCGCTCCACGAACGTATTTTTAATCGCCTATGTTTTAATCTTTTCCCTGTCCGTATTGCTGCTTGGATTTAATGATTTTGACCTGATTACCAATTTCACAGGTGTGGCTGCTACTTTGAATAACATTGGTCCCGGTCTGGAACTGGTTGGACCTACACAGAATTTTTCCATCTTTTCAGATGGGTCAAAACTGGTGCTAATTTTTGATATGCTTGCCGGACGTCTGGAGCTGTTCCCAATGCTGCTGATCTTTGTGCCGGATACCTGGAGGAAATACTAGCATATGTCTGTAATTTTAAAAAACAGGTTTACAATACCTAAGTAAAATGATATATTATAGATGTAATAGAAAAAGACACTACCGATAGACGGATAATCCAAATATACTAATTACAAAAAAGTAACCGTATCCTTTGGCGATGGGCGGTTACTTTTTGTTTGATTTATGTACGCTATTAAAATCGTTACAACGATACTCAGCATCATTAACACGATAGAAAGCATTTCAAAATCACTCATAAGTTTGCCCTCCTTTTTAAGATTTTCCGCTGTCAGAATTTCTATGTAATCAGAGGGTCCAGTCCCTCTGTTGAAGGACTAACCGCCTACCGTTTTCAAGTAGTGTCTTACGTTTATTTTATCAAAGGGCTTGTCTCATAGCAAGTAATTTCTTTCTATTTCCCAGCATGAAACCACACTTCTATTCTGGTTCCTTTTCCCAGTTGGCTCTTTAGCCGAATCTCAGCATGGTGCAATGCTGCGGCATGCTTTACAATAGAAAGCCCCAGTCCGGTACCTCCTGTTTTTCGGGAATGGCTTTTATCTACCCGATAAAAGCGTTCAAAAATTCTCTCCTGCTCTTCTTTTGGAATCCCGATTCCATTATCCTCTACGGAAAAACAAACCTGGTTTTTCTCTTTTGCAAGAATCACTCTTACATATCCACCTTCCTGATTATACCGGATGGCATTATCCACAAGATTATACATCATTTCGTACAATACATGGCGGACACCGTAAACTTCAGCGCTGCTTCCCTGGCTGGTAATGATGACGTTACGCTTTTTGGCAGGAAGGGTAAGATTCTGGCAGATGTCCTCCATAAGCCCATGCAAATCCACCTGTTCAAATGGCATTTCTCCACTTTTCTCATCAATTTTGGAAATCTCAATAATATCTTTTACCAGACTGGTCAGGCGGCTGGCTTCATCATAAATACGCCCGGCAAACTCCGGCACATCCTCCTGGCGTACCATACCGTTTTTTATAATCTCTGCATATCCTGAGATGGACATAAGCGGTGTTTTTAGTTCGTGAGAAACATTGGCAGAGAATTCTCTCCTCACTTCCTCCGCCTGCTTCAACTCCTCCACCTGTTTTGCAATCTGCTTATTCTGCTCATCCACTCTGTTTAGCAAAGGCCGCAGCTCTTCGTATTCCACATGCTCCAAAGGATGCTCTAAATCCAACTGGTTAATTGGGTCAATCAGCTTCTTTGTCTGTCGTTCTACCACAGCAAAAGCCAGTCCCAGCACTGCAATCAGCAGAAGGCCCATAAGCGTAAAACTGGAAAGAAGTGTAGTAAGCACGCTGTCTGTTGTTTTCCCAACCCGCAGTATCTCTCCGTTTTTCAGCTTCACTGCATAATAAAAAGTCTGTTCCGACAGGGTCTCTGAGATGCGTATCATCTCCCCTTCCCCTTCTTTTAAAGCTGCTTTTACCTCCGGACGGTTTTGATGATTTTCCATAGAGCTGCATCTGTCTTAGAATCAAAGGCAACGCTCCCATCCTTCTGAAAAATAGTTACGCGGCTGTTGGTCATATCTGCCACTTCCTCTGTGAGATATTCTTCCCCCATATATTCCAGAACATAGCGCAGATACTGGGATTCATTTTTTACATCCTGCCGCATATAACTGTTATATTTCTGGTACATCACCACACTGGCTGCAAAGAAGGTAACCAGTATGGACAAGGCAGTCAAAAACCCCACATGGTTCATAATTCTCTGTTTCATTGTTTATCTCCTATGCGGTAACCTACTCCCCTGACTGTTTCTATTAAGAAGCCGGAATCTCCCAGCTTCTGGCGCAGAGTTCTGATATGTACGTCTACAGTTCTGGTCTCTCCGGCATATTCATAGCCCCAGATTTTCTCCAGAATCTGGTCACGGCTTAATACAATTCCCTGATTCTCCATTAAATAGCGCAACAGCTCAAATTCTTTTAGCGTAAGCTCTACCGCCCGTTCCCGGTCAAAAACCTGATGTCTGTCCACATGAATGGTAAGTCCTTTATAAGTGTACTCTTTTTTCCCAGCCTGTTTTGCGGCTCTTCGAAGCACTGCCTTCACTCTTGCAATAAACTCCATCATTCCAAAGGGTTTCGTAATATAATCATCTGCTCCGCTGTCAAGAGCCCTGACCTTATCATATTCTGCTTCTTTTGCGGTAACCATAATAACAGGAATGTCCCTGGTTTCCTGATTGCTTTTCAGCTTTTCCAAGATACTGTAGCCATCCTCTCCGGGCAGCATAATATCCAGCAAAATCAACTGAGGAATCTCCTCTTTTAAGGCTTTCCTTAATTCTTTTCCGTCCCGGATACCTTTTGCTTCAAACCCGGTAGTACCCAAAGTATACACTAATAATTCCCTGATATTTCTCTCATCCTCTACACAATAAATCATGTTTGCCTCCCTTTTTCTTCCCTTTTATCAACATGCAGGAAAAGCGTGCTGAAAATGACGAAAATGTATTTTCAAACACGCTTTTCTTAGTACGCTTATGGATTAAGGAAGAAGATAATATTGTCTGGTTTCTTCCATAGTTTTCTGGAAAGAAACATTATCCTCACTCTTCATGGCATTTAAGTAGCTGTGAGTTTCATAGCTTCCTTCTGCAATCTGGGCAATGCATACAGCAATATTCGAGCAATGGTCTGAAATACGTTCCAAACTGGTAATCACATCTGAAAGGATAAATCCCTGCTCAATGGTGCATTTTCCTTCCCGAAGCCTGCTTACGTGGCGGCTTTTTAATTCCTGATTCAATTCATCAATGATTTCTTCCAATGGCTCTACTTTCTTAGCCAGCTTATAGTTCTGTTCTTCAAATACCTGATAAGACAATTTTACAATATCCTGCACTGCTCTTGAAATGACTGCAAGCTCTGCCAGGGCCTTATCAGAGAATTTCAACCCTTTGTCATGAAGCTCTTTTGCAGATTCCATGATATTGACACCATGGTCTGAAATACGTTCAAAATCTCCAATACAATGTAAAATAACGGATAAGTCCCTGCTGTCTTTCTGGTTCATATCCTTTTGTCCCAACTGTACCAGATAAGTACCCAGGGCGTCTTCGTACTGGTCTACCCGCTCCTCTTCTGCAGCAATCTTCTCTTCTGCTTCTTCTTTATAATTGTCAAAAAGAGATAATGCCATAAACAGACATTCTTTGGATGCTGCTGCCATATGGTTTGCTACCACGCGGCTCTGTTCCATAGCCAGGGCAGGTTTGTCCAGGAAACGCGCATCCAGAAGCTGAAGACCTTCTGTTTCGCTCTTTTCTTCTTTTTCATCACGGATGGTAATACACGCCAGTTTCTCAAGCCCTTTGGAAAACGGCAGAAGAATACAGGTTGCAAATACATTAAAGGCACTGTGGCTACTGCGATTCCAGCCGCATTTGCCGCCTGTCCCATAAACTGGAAGTCAAACGCCATATGCAGTCCATAGAATACCACCAGAAAGACAGCAGTTCCAATAATATTAAAATATAAATGAACCATAGCTGCCCTTTTAGCATTTTTCTTAGCTCCTATAGCAGAAAGAAGTGCTGTGACACAGGTTCCGATATTCTGTCCAAGAATAATGGGAATCGCCACACTGTAGCTTACCGCACCAGTTACGCACAATGCCTGTAAAATACCCACTGATGCAGAAGAACTCTGAATCACTGCGGTAAGCACAGCTCCCGCCAGCATACCAAGAAGAGGATTGGAAAATGCAGTCAGAATTCCGGTAAATTCCGGCACATCTGCCAGTGGTTTTACAGCAGCGCTCATGCTTTCCATTCCAAACATCAAAACAGCAAAGCCCAGGAAAATGGTTCCGATATCTTTCTTTTTCTCACTTTTTGCAAAAAGTAAGAAGCAACACCAATAATTGCCAGAATTGGGGAAAAAGATGTAGGCTTAAACAACTGAATAAAGAAACTATCACTTTCGATTCCGGAAAGGCTCAAAATCCAGGAAGTAATGGTAGTACCAATATTGGCTCCCATAATCACACCTACTGCCTGGGACAATTTCATAATACCAGAGTTTACAAAACCTACTACCATAACCGTAGTGGCGGAGGAAGACTGAATCACTGCGGTTACCAGGCTCCAAGACCTACTGCTTTTAGTGGATTGGAAGTAAGGCTTTCCAGGATTTTCTCCATTTTCCCGCCGGAAACCTTGGACAGACCTTCTCCCATAACATGCATTCCGTACAGGAATAATGCAAGGCCTCCTATCATGCTTAATACACTAAAAAAATCCATGATTTTCTCCTTTTGTATCTTACTTATTTTTTCATACAAACCATTCTAGTATAGAAAAGTTATGTTAAATTTAAGATAATATTATGTTAAATCTATGTAAAATTTCATCCATTTTATCTTAGAAACTTTTAATCTGATCCTGTGCATCATCCACGTTTTTCTGGATACTTTTTATTTCCACATAGTAACCTGCTGTATCACTGATTTTTACCTGAACCCGGTCTCCTGCCTTATGTCCAAGAATTGCTTTTCCAAGAGGGGATTCAATGCTGATTTTATTATCCAGAGAATTCCCCCGGATAGAAGTCACCAGCTTATAAGTCTCTGTTTCATCTTCATCCTCAAAATACACTTCCACCACATTATTCATTCCCACTTCGTCAGAACGGGAATCATCAGAAACAATTTCTGCTGTCTTCAGCATCCGTTCCAGGTAGTTAATGCGGCTCTCATTTTTATTCTTGTCCCTTTTTGCCGCATAATATTCAAAATTTTCGCTTAAATCCCCCTGTGCCCTGGCTTCCTTTACTGCTTCAATGGCTTCCTTTCGCACGGTTAATTTGCGATATTCTATCTCTGCTTCTATTTTTTCCACATCACTTTTTGTAAGACGCTCTCTCATGCTTTATCCTCTTTTCTTCTTAATCCATCCCCAAGCAAAAAGGCCTTCCTTTTATCCTGAGAAAAACTCTACTCTCAGTATACGACAAAAGAAAGGCAAATGCCAGATTCATTCTGGGAAATTTGCGAGATTCTCCGTTGCAGTGCGATCTGTGGGAAGTATTTTGGCGTGAATTAGATTGAAACTAGAGTTTTTTACTCTTTTGCCCACTGCTCCCAAAATATGGGTATAAAATCCCAAAATGGATTTCACAGCTTATTTGGTAACAGTCCTGTTTCAAGATACCTGATCCCTCCAGTAACTCACCACTCTTATAAATAAAAACAGCAGCAGGCCTCCCCAGAAGATATAATGTCTGGCCGAATATTCCCCGGTTACCAGTGAAAACACCGCAACGCCAAAAAAAACCAGCCAAAGCGCCAGATTTAAATACTTTCCTATCCAGCACGAGTGCCTAACACAGCTGTCCAGAATCCCACAGACTGCTGGCCGCCAGAAAGTGCCTCTGCGCTTTCCAGCATACTGTCCAGAAGTTCTTCTGCTTTGGAAAATTTCTTTCCTTTCTGCTCTTCCTGTGCAATATAATTCAAATATTTTTCTGGTTCCATGTCCAAAGGCGATGTTTCCTTTTCCAATACCCGGCAAAGTTCCAGGGCGCCTTCTAATTCTTTCATTTTTTCGAAAAGTTCCTGCTCCTGATTTTTCAGCACTTCTCTTGCATCTGCTCTGCCTTTTAACATGGCGTCTATCTGTTCCACAGACAAATCCATTTTCCGAAATACAATAATTTTCTTTATCCGCAGAATATCTTCTTGTGTATAATTCCTGTATCGGCTCTCCGCTTCTCTTTCCGGCTCCAGAAGTCCCTTTTTTTCATAAAACCGGATGTTACTGATAGATAATCCTGTTTCCTTTGCTGCTTCTCCTATTTTCATGTTCCTGTACCTCCCTTTCTTTTCCCGGAATATACACCCTAAACCAGGTTGAGAGTCAAGAATTTTTCCCATTATTCCAAGATTTTCCGTCCCAGCCGCACATCTTCCATGAATCAGACAGCTCTTCCGGCAAATGGTCAAAAAGATAAGTACCGCTCTTTTTCTG